>OGDN01001723.1_pt1 | contig 33068 bp, 26 predicted proteins | sample 1570271 | NCBI WGS metagenome assembly OGDN01 (sample SAMEA4384481, study PRJEB24528) | human gut metagenome | reverse complement strand
TATATGACACGCAGGATAACCCGATCGTTGATCACAGTGATCTTACGGACGAGGATCAGACGGTAAGCGTACCAGTACAGCCGGTGATTCCGCCAGTAGTAACAGGAGATGATTCAAGCCAGATGCCGTATGTAGCAGGACTTACAGTTGCACTTTTGGCAGTAGTTGTAATTGCAATTATTCTGATCAGAAGAAAAAACAAGCATAAATTAGTATAGTGTTGCAATTTTATACAGCCTCGGTTTCCAACCGGGGCTGTAACCAAATAAAAAGAAAATATGAAAAATAAAAAAATCGTATATGTAAAAAATAAAGATGATCTGGTGGAGCTTTTAAATAATGAGGTAGAGAAGAAACCTCAAAATAAACGTATGCCGATTATTTTGATGATCTTGCTTTCTATGGCAATAATTGCGGCAGGATATTTTGGATTTCGTTTATGGCGCTATTATCAAGATTATCAGGATGATCAGAAACTGTATGGAGATCTCCGCGAGGCAGTTTTGCAGATTAATGATGAACCAGAACTGTCAACAGAAGAAATTCAATCAACAGAAAAACTTATGTCCGAGTCAAGCGTAAAAAAACAGCGCATAAAAAAGAAGAAAGATCAACTACCATTTGAGGTGAATTGGGAAGAACTGGAAGAAATAAACAAAGATATTATTGGCTGGGTATATTTTACCGGATTACCGCAAATATCTTACCCAATTTTGCAGGCAGAAGATAATGCATACTATGTAAACCGGACATATGATTTATCTAGTGATACTTCAAAAGCTGGTTCAATTTTTATGGATTACCGCATGGCATCCGATTTTTCATCACCGTATTCAATCATCTATGGACATAATGTCCGAGACGGATCCATGTTGTCAGATCTGGTGCAACTCAAAGACCAGATTTTGTATGATGAGGAACCGTATTTCTGGATTCTGACACCCAAAGGGAACTACCGCTATCAGATTTTCTCAATTTTCCAGTGCCATCGCTCAGCAGATGTTTTTCAGCGGTCTTTTGACTATTGGGGAGAAGATTTTTCCAAATGGCAAAGTGAATTAAAGCTGCGAAACAGTATGCAGGGAGATGTAAAGTTGAAGGAATATGGGCATGTAGTTGTATTTTCGACATGTGTGCCGAACAGTTTTGACCGAACAATCGTATGTGGAACTTATATAGACGGGGATTCAATTCCAGATCCAAGTGGAAAGAATAAATAAATGGAAAAACACTTTTTTATTATAGAAAAGAAAAAGAGACAGTATATAAAAAAATGGCTTTGTTCAGTACCAGAGTATCAGTCGAAGCAAAGAATTGTAAAACTTTTATATGCGGCTTCGGTAATGTTATTTGTTTTGCATGTGGGAGCACCTACAATTAGTTTTCTTGTGGGGAGATGTAATGCAGCAACAATATGGGCAGGCGCAGGAGTTGGAGCTGCAATGGCAGTGATGCCATTTGCATTTGCAAAACCAATTTCAGTAAAAGTGAAAAAAAGCTGTGGATTACCATTTACTGGAAGAATGCAAGAACACTTGATTCTATATGAAGATGGAATAGAATTCTTTTTTCATAATGTAGATAGCAGATATTTGGAAAGCGTGGATGTTTATCGGATACCGATTGAGAATCTTAATGCAGTGAATTATGATTCAACTTATCATATCCTGACAATTATTGGACAGGGAGAATTGATATCGTATGATGATTACCCATCGAGAAGGATAAATTACCATAACAGCCAGAGACGGTTTTATGGAAACTCATCGTACTCAATTTTAATGGCATTTGACGAGGAACAAATAGTGGTGGATATTATTATGGGTATGGTAAAAATGAAGAAGGAGGAGTTGTCAAATGACAATTAGTATCAGTTTATTAGTGATTGGTTGTAGTCTGCTTTTCTTGTCAGGTATATTTGTGGGTATTAGCATTATGTGTATGCTTTCAGTCAGAAAAAGCAGACGCTTTAATGCTAATTATTTTGTGTCTGATTCGGATACAGAAAGGGGAGAAGAAAATACTTGAAACAGAGAAAAAAACTTATCATGCTTTGCGGATTGATGTTGGCAGCAGCATCGCCAACATACGCAGAGAGTGCAACAGAAGCCGTGGCCATTTCGGACACGGCTTCTGCTGTAGCACAGACATCGGATGCAAATGTGGAAGCAGAAATGCAGAGTGTGTTCGAAACGGACACATCAGAAACATCTGTACAGGAAACGGATCATGTTACGCTGCCAGCAATCTGGCAGGAGACTTATACATATCTTGCGGATACGCAGGATGCTCATGCATTCCCAGAACAGATTAAGAAATCTGGAGTACCGTATCAGCTGAAAGATGTGCAGTATCAGATTACAGAACTGACAAATGAATATCAAAAGAGTAGTGTAGATATGTGGGCATACGCAGAATATATGCCAGAGCAGGAAATTGAAGTAGATGGACTACATTATACGCTTGTGGATACCTCCAAAGAAGAGTGGATAAAAAGTGGGCGAAGCAAGACCGTATCTGTTGAGCGTACTTATCTGGATGGGCAGGAAGTCCCAGAGTCCATTGACATCGAATCGACAGATGACGTAACTGGAGAAACCATATATGGTACTATTCCGAGAACCGATCTACAAGATGATGGAGCAGATTGGTGGGAAGGCGGCTTAGAACAGTGGGTTAAGTATCGTTGGAGTGACGAGAAAAGCCAATGGATATTTGATGTAAATGGAGAAAGTTTTTCAGCTGCTTCTGAGGAAAGCCCATGGTTCGAGGGTTGCGGAGCAAAGATATTGGAATCTCTGCATCTGGATGGAACTTTTAATGTGATAACTAATGTTGCATGGGATAGTGATGGCTGGCAGGATGAGAATGGCGGTTGGTGGAAAACCGTGAAAGCAACCGGAAATCGAATGATAAAACGATCACGAGCATGGTTTTCAGGTGAAGTAGCTGAGGCAGATCTTCCAATGGTGAGTTATACCAGTCATTATGTATCAGATGTTACTGGTTATCTAATCACGGCAAATGTAACCTATGAAGAGATTTTACTAGAACCAGAAACTGAGACAGAAGTTGTGACACAGACTCCAGAAACTGTATTAGAGCAGACTCAAGCGGAAAACGTGTCTGATTCGGACAAAGACAAAATGATTGCAGGGATTCCGTGGCAGGATCTTGTGATTTTATTTTTGGAAACCGGAAGTGTAGTATTGGGTTTTATTATGATTGGTTTACTAGCTAAGTTCCGTCCAAAGCCGAGAGCATGGCTTGCAATACCAAAAAAAGAAAGCAAACAAAAAGGAGAAAATTGACTATGAATGAAACAAAGATAATGTTACCAGCAGCCGGAACAATTACAGATTTCTTTAACATGATTTCAAATCTTGCAAAGGAGTATCAAACAGCTGGAAATAGCGTGTTAATTGGAATTGCACTACTTATCATAGGAACAAAGCTTCTGGTAGGTGATGATGAGAGTAAGGCAAGAGGAAGAAAACAGGCACCATGGATTTTATTAGGTGCGGCAATTGTAATTTCAGCATTTAACATTGCTGCAGCCTCAGCAACATCACTGGCATTTTAATTATATCAAGCAGGTATTAAGTATAAAAATAAATTCGGCAGGTGTTAAGCCTGCCGTAAAAAGTAACGCAGAAGGAGGAATGAAAATGCAACAGAAGAAGCAGCAGAAGCAAGTAAAGCAAAACAATAAGATGAAAGAAACAGACAGAATGCTGAAAAGCAATGTGATTTTAGAGCAGCCAAAGTGGATTTTGATTTTAACGATTACGGCAGAATTTCTGCTGCTTGTTGTGTTACATGTGCTAATTAACACATTCATCCGATTTTGCCAAGGGCATTTATCGGATTGCTTTTCGATTGAGTGTTTAATAACAATTTATCCACCATTGTGGCCTGTGTATGTATTGGCAGTTATTTTTGCAGTTGGAGTTGCAATGCTAAATTTATACCGATTTCGCAATGCTTTTCGCAGTTTAGAGGCTGGGCAAAAGGGAACTAGCCGATTTACAACAATGGAAGAAATTGAAGAACAATATCCGGCAGTGGACGAAATGCCGCAGATAAATGAAGATGGAAGCATCAAAAGAATTTTAGGAAACGGGGGACTTCCAGTTGCAAGTAAGGATGGAAAAATGTATCTGGATGAGACAGCAACCAATAGCTTAATTTTGGCAATTACCAGAGCTGGAAAAGGTGAGGTTTTTTCACTTCGAATGTTGGATAGTTATAGCCGGAGTGAGAAACAACCGTCGCTCATTATTTTGGATATGAAGTTTGATCTAAGAAAAATGTGCACCAAAGCGTTTCAAGACCGTGGATATAAAGTAATGTCAATTAATCTTGAAAATCCTATGCATGGTGTTGGTTACAATCCATTGTATTTAATTACACGGTATTACGAAGAAGGAAAAGATACGGATGCAGAGCTACTTTGCAAGGCATTTGCGTATCCTCATTTTGCTAGTGCAGGTGGTAAAACAGATGATAATTCTGATTTCTTTTTGTCAAATGCTACATCAGCACTGACAGGAGCGATTATGGCACATACGGTAGATTGTCTGAGTGAGGACCGAAGAGAAAATGCCCGACTTGCAGCATGGTATCTGGAAAAGCGAAATAGGTACGAACAACTAAACAGTGATGCAAAAAAAGAGGCGAAAAAACAGTATCAACAAGCAAAAAAAGAGGGAAAGTGCTTTGCAGATTGCGTAAAAAGTCTGGAGACAATACCTGATGTACCATTTGAGGCTGGAAATGATAATGCTAAGAAAAATAATATGGCATCGGTAATCAACATGTTTACGATTTTAAGTGGTGAAGTTACTGGAACAGATCAAACTAGACTAGATGACTATTTTGATATTCGAGGTCGGTTTGATCGGGCGAGAACAGTTTATGCAGGTATTAGAGTAGCAGGAGACAAGACAAAGGGAAGCATTTTCAGTCAGATGCTTACAAAATTATCTCATTATACATTTGGAGGTATGGAGCAGTTAACGAGAGAAAGCACTTTTTCACCAGAAGAACTTGGATTTGGAAAGCAGCCGATTGCACTTTTTCTGCAGGTGCCATTTTATGATCGCTCAAAGGATGCAATAGCGATATCAATGATTGATCAGTTGTATCAGGCAAATTCTCGTGCATGTGTGCAGAGTCCATCTGGTAAGTGCACGAGAAGAGTTATTTTTCATTTAGATGAGATTGCACAATTTCCGCAAATTGAAAGTTTGGATTCTAAGCTGTCACTTTGTCTGGGACTAAATATTGTTTTCAATTTGATTATTCAGACAGATGCTCAGCTTACATATAAGTATGGCGAAGCTGCTAAAATCATCAAAGGAAATTGTGGAAATCAAGTCTACCTGCAGACAAGCGATGAAGAGACTGCAAAATTATATTCGTCACTATTAGGTTCCAGAACTATAACAAATGTAAATCGTGTAGGAAGTCGATTTGCTTTAAACAAAAGTTATACGGAGACATTGGAAGAAAGACCACTTTTAAATCCGAGAGAACTGATGGATTTGGAGGAAGGTGAAAATGTGATATTAAGAACGATGTATAGGAAGGATTTGAATGGAAATCCTGTTAAACCACATCCGATTTTTAACAGCAGAAAAGAAGGACGTGCATACTTATATCGTTATCAATATCTGACTAAATTCTTTCCAAATGCAGATGAAGTATCTGAAGAATCATTGCATTTGCCAACACTTGATGCAGTACGTCCAGAAGATATGATGTATGATTTTGAGATCAGTTTCGAATCAAAGAGATTTCGGGAATTGCCAAAGAAAATTTTGAATCAAGAACAAATAGTTGCTGAAAAGCGCGAAAAGAGCAATCCAGAGATGATAGGTTTGAATAAGAGTGATATTGGAAGAAGTGAAGAAGAACAGATTTTAAAGCAGCTAAAGCAGGAATATCAAAGATTATCTGAAAAGGAGCTATATCAATGGGATTTGCCGATAAAACTTTCACAGACGGAAAATGTGCCAACATACGAAAAGCAATTTGCAGATCAGTGTCGTGAGTTAGGAAATCTTGATCCGATCCTGTATGAAATGTTGCAAAAAGGAAGTTCAGCGGGAGAGTTGCTGCTTCGTGCTGTAGAAAACCCAATCATTCCATTGAAGAAGAAAGTGGATTTTCTATTTCAACTAAAACCTAGGATTGGGTTATGACTGAACAGGAGAGAAAAATGAATTACGAAGATGTTCTTGTAGAATATGCAAAATATTTTGAACAAAGTGATGTTGCGTCTAATGTTTTGAGGTGGATTGGTTGGAAGTTAATCCTTATGCTACATACTCTGTGTGATTTTTGTCAAGGGCTATGGGACTCAGTATTTCAGGTGTTTGATTTTACTGAACAATTTGCAAGCCGTTTAGGTGAGTATTATGAAATTTGGTATGCCGTGCTGTTAGTAGCGATATTGGCAGTTGGTACTATGTATCTGCTGTCAGAAAAACGTCCTCCTTTTGTTAGAAATCTGGTGCTTACAGCTGCGGTTGTTACTTTGCTTCCGGGTGGAGTGCGTACAGCAGGGCAGCTGTTACAGATTGAAAAGCAGGTGTATATGGCAGGTAGTGAAAGTGTGGCGGATACAACAATTATCGTAAATACGGTAGATTTGCTATATCAAAAGGAAAATGGATGGAGCTTTTCAAGTCCAAATTGCCTGTCTGGAGCAACGATAAAATATGTTGATGCTAATGAAACAGTTGAAAAGAAAACTGCAAAAGCCTTCAAATATTATAAAAGAGTTGATGAGAGTACTGGAAAAGTGTCATTTAAAGAAATTAAAAAAGGTTTCTTTGGATTGCTGACGCCACTTTATTATCGGTACTCTATTTCATTTATGGCGATTTTGGCAGAGTTGATTGTAAATATTTTGGTGTTGATTTTTGCATCATACCGTTTGTTTCGTATGATCTGGGATATGGTATATGGAGAATTACTGGCGTATATCATGTCAGGAGACGTTGCATCAGGCGAAAAAACAAAGCAAATATTGCAGTATATGTTGAATTTGTTTTGGGGTATTTCAATTATGATATGGGGATTTGCGATCTGGCGAGAGTTTCAGGCATGGGTAAATGCGCAGGAATTTGTAACACCGATTAGAATCTTGCTAATAGCTTTTGCAGGAATTGCAATGGTAGATGGTCCAGATATTGTAGAAAGAATAATGGGTATTGATGTAGGCATGAAGGATGGATTCATGAAAACGATGGGGGCAATCCACTTAATGCAGGCTAGTGTACAAGGAGCACATAATCTTGGCGCAAAAGCGCAAAAAGCGTCTAGGGCACTAGGAAAAGCAGGAAGTAAAATGGTAAATCCGGGAGGTACGATGGAGCAAAAGCGTATGAGTAAAGCATTAGCGCAGGAACCACCAGGAGGAGCAACAAATCCGCAAGGTGAAAGTGATTCTAAACGAAGGGAGCCGCCGGGTGCAAGTACGAGTAAACAGGAAGAGACTGTAGGTGTAACAAAGGCAGCTCAAGCAAGCACAAATGAGCAAAGCAGCAGTCAAAAGCAGATGAATGATAATGTAAGTGAGACTCAGAAAAATAGTTCCAGTTCGCATACGGCTAAGGTTGCTGCATCAGACGCAATGCCTGAGTCAGAAGAGAATGTAGATAGACAGGCAAGTGTAATGCAGGAAGTATCAGCAACAGGTAGACAGGAACCGTCAGCTGCAATGGATTCAGAAATCGTTTCTCATAATAAGCAGAAGCCGTTTTCAAAGGCAGAAAGTAGAAGTAATGCAGGAGAAAAGCCTGAAAGTATGAATCGGAAAGGAGTAGAAAAATCTGCACAAAGACAAGAAAATGGAGAAACCACTAGAAAAGAGCCACAAACTAAAGAGAACAGCAGATCAGATGTAGGAAAGAAAGGAACTTTTGATAAGAAAGAACCAGAAAATAAAAATCCAGAGAAGGCAATGCAAAAGACGAAAAATGAAGGAGGTATGCAAAGCGAACCGCCAAGAAAGAGCAAAAATGGAAATGGTACAGGCAATGATAAAGTTCAACCAACAAGAAAAAATATGGCAGATAAAAAGAATAATGTAGCAGACATTAAAAATGAGCCGTCAACAGGTGCTGGCAATGGTGTTAGAAATTCTTCTGATTTTTTTAAAAGAAAACCAGATACTACCAATGGAGAGTTAAAGGGAAAGGCTGAACCAAATGATATTATGGGCAAAGAACCATCACAGATGACTTCCAGACAAGGTAATATTCATAAGAATCTTTCAATGGCATCTTTTCCAAAGGAAAATAACTATTCAGCAATGTCTAAAAATGTCACCGGAAATAATAACGGTTACAGAGAAAGTAGTGCCAGAACAGATTTGTCAGCAAAAGAAAAGATGAGAGAAGGAAGCAGACAAGGAAACGGCAGACAAGAAGCCAATATGCAGGATATATATATGAAAAATAAGTCAACACCAGATAAAGAACGAATGAAGGATAACCATTCTGACAATCGTATGGCACTTCACCCAACATGGAATGGATCAGAGCCAGATCAAAAATAAAAACAGGAGGAATTTAGATGGGATATCGAGTTACAAAAGATTTGCGGGCGGAAGTAAGAGTTGGTGGTAGCCTATTTTTAAAAGATTTATTTTTGTTAATTCTATTTCCAACTGTTATGTGGTTCATAACTGGAACATTGGTAACATCTGGACTGGAGATATGGTATATCGGATACAATGTGCTGGTAGCGCTTGCCTTACTGCAGCGTCCTGCCAGTAATCCAGGAAAGCAAGTATGGCAGATTATACTATTTCTTTTTGAAGAGGATGAACAAACTTATCATATGATTCCTCGTCCACATTTAGGACAGGAGGGTAGACATGATCTTACATAAAAAAGAATTAAAGGGAATGGCAAGCTTAATTGAGATAAAACGATATGATGACAGGCATGACTGCTTTCGATTAAGTGCTGGAAGCTGTCTTGAAATCGTACGAATTATTTGCAGTGATTTTCAGGCGATTCGCGAAAATGATTTAGAGTATGAGAACTTAAAATTCGAACAATTTTACAGTCGATATCCCTCCGACATTAAGCTTGTCTGTGTGAATATGTCGGAACGATGTACAAAGCAGATTCAGTTTGTGAACCATAAGCTTGAATTATGCCAAGACTCAATCTGTAAAGCAGAACTAAAAGCGAGAAAAAGGGAATTGGAATGGTTAGAAAAGAACAGACAACGAAAGGAATACTATCTGTTCTTATATGCGGATTCGCCGGAACAATTGGCAGATGCACGAGGTGGTGCGATTGGACGGCTGATGGATGTCCGTTTGATTCTTCCAATTGATCGTCAAGAGAAAATAGAAGTGTTGACGAAAATCATGAATCCTGAACAACGCTATTTTAATAAATTCCAGATGGAAAATGTAAAATTAGCAGAAAAATATGAATATGACCCGTATTTAATATCTGCTATTCAACCAGCAGGTGGAATCCATTTTTATCCTTCTTACATTCGAACTGGAAGTAGTTATGGTGCAGTATTAACCGTCTATGACTGGAAAAGTGAGCTTGATATGCACTGGCTGTCTCCAATAATCAATCAAGATGATGTAATAGTTACAGTGGATATGGGGGTAGCCAATACCCGTGAAGTTAAGAAAATGATTGACCGATCATTCACTGAGCAAAAGATTCGTTATCAAACCGAGAAAAAAGATGGCGAGCAGATGGATGCAAATTGGCGTTATCAAGAGTTGGCTGAGTTGCGAGCAGCTGTAGCACAGCAGGGAGAGACACTGAGATTTGTGGTTATTCGTTTGTATGTTTCGGCTCAGACAATAGAAAAATTAGAAGAACGATTAACAAGGATACAAGGAGCAATTGAGACAGCTGAGTATCATGCAACTGTATTGCTGCATGAACAAAAGCAAGAATGGCAATCACTTTTTCTTCCGTATCAACGACAGCAGAAACAGATCAATTCGCGAGAAGGTCAGATTCTTCCAAGTAGTGTGTTAGGAGATGGGAACCCATTTAATTTTAGTTATTTGTCAGACCCGTGTAGTTGCTATATGGGTTCGACACCTATGATGGGCAGTTTTAATTTTTATCTGTTTACAAAAACCAGTAAGCGTTTATCCTATAATGCACTTATATATGGAATGATGGGATCTGGAAAATCAACTTTACTAAAAAAACTGATCGAAGTGCAGACATTGTTTGGCGACTATGTGAGGGTTTTAGATCCATCAGGAGAGTATCGTGATTTGGTTACAACAATGGGAGGACGATACTTATCACTTGATGGCAGCGATGGCATGATCAATGAATTTGAAATACAAAAGATTGATGAAAATGAAGGGGTTTGTTGGGTACAGCATGTATCAAAGCTTACTGCGATATATCGACTTCGTAGAAAAAATGAGTGCACACAGAATGAGTTAAATACATATAGCCGCATTCTGTTGGAATTTTACATTGATCAGGGAATTGTACCTGCAGATGGAATCATCACAAATCAAACTCCAATCTGCGGTTTACTGCCAGAGCGCTATCCAACAATGGCAGATTTTCTTGATTACTTGCGACTTCGTGTGAAAAATCATGTTCCTGCTGATGATGCAGAGCATGGAGAACTTGGCAAGAAATTTTTGCTGCAGCTTCAGGAAATCTGTGATACCTATGAAAATCTGGTTAGAAATTACGGCTACTTATTGAATGGCTACACAAGTATTCGAAACATAAGTCAAATGCAACTACTAGCCTTTAATATATCAACCGTATTAAAGTTAGAACCCTCGATAAGCTCTGGTATCTTATACAATGCATTGATGTTGTTTTGGGATCATTGCGTTAGAGTTGGAAGTAGGATGAAATCTCTATATGAAGCAAAAAAGATTGATGAGCAGGACATTATCCATAGCATGGTGGTAGTGGACGAGTCTCATCATATTTTATCTGCGCAATATGCAGATTGTGTGCGGCAGATGACGATCATGGCAAGAGAAATGAGAAAGTATTTTTCTGGAATTGTGTTTGCAACCCAGCTGATCACGGATAACTTGCAAGGGAAAACAACAGAGCCAGAAGAAAAGGCTGTTCAGGATCTGTTTGATCTGGCAACATACAGATTCGTAGGAAAGCAAACCGCAACGTGTATACCAGTTTTGGAAGATACATTTCCGGGGATCTATACAGAAACTCAATTGTATCGAATACCATCACTTGATATGGGATCATTCATCGTTACAGCCGGAGATCAAAATCTTGAGGTAAGGATTTTCATTACGGAACGAGAAGAACAGTTATTTGCAGGTGGTAGATAATGGAACACCACAAAAAAGCCTTAAAGAAACTAATCAAGTGGGGAATCAAACTGATCACTGTAGTAATAGGATTATCACCAGTGTTCACGACACTGATGTTGGGCGGAATTGTAATGGCAGTTTTTGGAAAATCATCCAGTACGTCATCTGGCAGAGTTACCATGCGACCGAATGTGTCAGAATCTGACACAGCAGCGTATATATGGGAATTTTTCATCGGAAATGGTTACACAGAAACACAGACAGCAGCAATCCTCGGAAATCTTGAATGGGAATCAAGATTAAATTACAAGTCATACACAAAGTTAAAAAGAGGAACTGCGATGGGAATTGCTCAGTGGACAACCTATAGCGGAAAAAACAGCTTAGAGTTGTACGCAGACTCACAGGGGATGGAATGGGATGATTTAGAATTGCAATGTATGGCGATTGATGCAACTCTGCACAATCAAAATCCATATTCTGGATGGTATAACACAGGGATGAGCGTTTATTATGGTGTGACCAAAGCAGACTTTTGGGACGGAGATCTATATGATGCAGCCATGTCGTTTTTTTGCTGTTTCGAAGATCCTGAGGAGTATCCGGCAGGATGTAATAACCATGGCTATGTATCTGCTGAGGGCTGTTTGTCGGTATCTTTTGATTGTGGAAACGGTCATGGGCGATATCCGTATGCACAGGCTTATTTGGATTTATTCTCAGGCACAGAAGGAAACTATCATGATGAGAATAAGAATAACGAAGATGAAGAAAACCAAGAAGATGCCATTGCACAAATTCCGCAGGGTGGTATGGAGATCCCACTTTATTTGCAAGGCAACTATACGTCGGTGGCATGGGGAAATACGAATTTGGGCAAATCTGGTTGTGGGCCGACATGTCTTGCAATGGTTATGTCATACCTTTTAGGGCAGACAATTACACCACCAGATATGATTGCATGGTGTGGAACCGCATATCTGGCACCAAGCGGAAGCTCATGGGAGTTTTTTCCAGCTGCAGCGAAGCACTATGGTGTTGGATTTCGAACAGTGCATGATGAAGCAAGTGTAACAGAAGCATTGGAAAATGGATATCCAGTGATAGCGCGAGAACAGCCGGGAAGCTTCTTCTCACCAGTTGGACATTTCATTGTGCTTAGAGGTGTGACTGATGATGGCGCATTTTTAGTAAACGACCCTGCCGGAAAATATTCTGTGAACAGAGAGTTTACTTGGGAAGAAATTGATCGACCACAAAACTTTTATATGATCTTTGGCGAGTAGAAAGGTAGGTTACAAGAGATGGAAGGAGAGCAAAAAAGAGTGTTTTTAATTTTAGCAGAAGATGAAATAGCAGGGATACAGCCACCGAAAGGTGTGTATTTTACTAAGTTTTTAGCAACTGCTCAGGAACTATGGGTATCGAAAAAGGCGGCAAAACAAAAAGAAAATCCATATATGTTGATTGGACGAAGTATGCATATCCCAGTCTATTTATGCCGATTGGAAAAAGGTGTTCCAACGATACGACCAAAACGAGAGCGGACAAAGGAAATGGCTTATGAGTTGTAGAAAGAAGAATGAAAACAAGAGGATAACTTGTGAGAATTGTTATTATAAAATAAGTTGTTTGGAAAGCAGCAGAAAGTATCCGTGTAGAGCTTATCAAGAAAGGATGGGATCGGAATGCAGCACTTGCAAGGAACAGGAAAAAAAGGAAAATACATAACTGCAGCTATTGGGGTACTGGCTGGATATGTATTGTTTTTGACATCTAAGCTCTGGTTTCCGGGACAATCCAATGCATCGGATTACACACAATTAGGAAGTCAAATCATGGTTGGCGATACAGATACATCCGTATCGCTAGTTTACTGGGCATATGCGAAAAAACAGGCTGCAATGTCTGTAGAGTTGGATGTTCAGGCAGGAATAGGAACAGATTTGGATTTTCTGGCAGTGGATAAGGAAATGGATCAATTACCAGTAACATGTATGCTGCAGGAATCTGGAACTGTGGTATTAAAGATTTCCGATATACCAGAAGACTTTGGAGCAATTTCATTGAGGGCAGTTGAAGGAAAAGAACAGGCAAGATTATATACGAATTTGAAGCAGGTTGATCAAGTGGAAAAGCTAATATTTTATACGACATTGGATGGCTACTATCAAGCTCGTATCACTAGAAATATAGAAGCCATGGGACAAGACATTAAGGAACAACAAGATTTGCTTTTAGAACTAGATGTTCAGATCACAGGTTATAAAGAGCAGATCGAGCAGACAACAGCCAGACTTCCTTATCTAAGGAAATCTCAACGGATAACTGCCGAAGATGAAATCCAAGCACTGGAAAAACAAATTGAAAATTGTAAAGAAAAACAGCAAGCTGCAAATGATACGATATCAGAGCTTACCAGTGAGATGGAAAAACAACAGCAGCTAAAGAATGGAAAGGTATATGAAACGCTGCATGAAGAAGTTGTACCAGAAGCAAATGTAACTTTAGAAAATGATACCCAAAAAGCGATGGAGGAACGACAATGAGATGTGTTTTTGTGGGAAATATTGAAGAAGATAATGGATACATAACAGAAGTTTTGCAGGAAAAAGGGTATGAGCTAATAGAAACTGGAGAGTTTGATAGAGTTGACAAGACAATCAATCCCGTAATAGAGGCTGAGGCAGATATAGCAGTGTATGACTTGCTTACATTGACAGCTGATGATCCGGAAGAATTGGTAGAAACTATTAACAGCATCCAGCAATCCAGAAATCAGGCGAAGATAATCTTCCTTGCAGCAGGAAAAGGAAAGAATACTCCAGTGATTGATGCGTTGATTAAAGCAGGATATGTCAACTTCGTGTTGGAATCCACTTATGGAAAAAAGAAAGAGCTATTTGCACGTTGTCTAACTAATTACTATGAAAGCAATGCTGACCGACTGGACAGAGAACTAGGAAATACGGATATACCAAAGACCTTGCATTTTGTTGCATTTGCAGGAACACAGTCGAGAATAGGAACAACAACTCAGGCAATGCAGTATGCAGGTTATTTGGTGGATCAGGGATGTAGAGCTTGCTATGTGGAAGAAAATAATGATGAGGTTCCACAACTATTGCTTCAGTCATATCAATATGCAGTGCATACGAAAGATTGTATAACCTATGCTGGCATCCCTATGTATATGAAAAAAACAATGGCAGAAATGCAGAAAATGAATTTTGAATACTTTGTGTTAGATATGGGAGACATCAATCGTGAAGATTTTGATGGAAATCTGTTTTTAGCAGATGGTGTGAAAAGAGTTATGGTTGCTGGTGTTAAGCCAAATGAGTGGCAGCAGACAAAATATGTTCGCAATAATGCAATGTGTAGTGATGTTTCTTTTATTTTTTCGTTTTCGCCTACTGAAGATATGGAAGCAGTCAGCAGTACATTTTCCAATTCAATATTATTTGCAGGATATGTGCCAGACATGTTTGCACGAAATCAAGAGGATTTAGCAGCAGGATATCGGATGTTGTTTCCAGAAAAAGAGTATAAAGATAACAGTCAAAAAAGAAAGCAAAAAGGCAGACAGAAGAATAAAAGTCAAGCAGAACGAGGGACTGCAAGGAGGCGCTTATGATTACTCAGTATTCCCATATCCAATTGACTTTATCAGAAAAAGAGAAGGAATATGCCTGGTTCCAATATGCTGCTGAATTATGTAAGGCAGGATGTAGAGATCAATCTTTGAGTGGATATAGCGTGAATGGGACTGGAATTGATGGAAAGCCTGTTAAAGCCGAACTGACGAATGAAGAGTTATTTCAACTTTTTGCAGAGATCACTATGAAGTACGGAAAGCGGATGCTGCGAGAGTATGAGAACAGTCAAAAAAATCAGCAGGAAATTGAACAGATAATGCCAGATGAAGAAAATCAAAACAAAATCAATCCTCTTGACCGCAGGGACTTTCAGATCATGATAACAAAAAATGAGCAAAAAACAAGGAAAGCAGATGTTCAGATAATTTGGGGAAATAACCTGCAGATAGAAGGACTTCGAATATACGGAAGAACGAATGGTGATGTTCGACTGGTAGTTCCGTCTTATTTTGCAGCAAATGGAAGTAGAATAAACTTAATGGCAGTTGGATCAAAACTTGAACAGGCTATTCTATCTGCCTATCAGAAAATGAACCAGCAGGACAAACTTAGATTTGCTTATTATGGAGAAGAAACAGGTATCAGGGTGCAGACAAGATCAGCTCAAGAAGGAAAAGTTATAGGATATGCCAATATAGTGATTGGGCAGGAATTTCAGATCATGCAGGTAAGGATCAGGCAGAATGAAGGAAAGCTTTCATGTATGTATCCATCTGAATACATAGGCACAGGTGAAAACAAACACTGGCATAATTTAGTGACGGAGCTATCAGATTACCGTATGCATGAAACAATCTTGCAATGTTATATAAAAGATCAGGCTGTAAAAGAAAAATATTCAAAGCTCAACACTGAAATAAGAAATGTTCAAGGTCAAGCGAAATCAAGAGAAATGCCAGAGTTTGGCAGATAACCAGAATCTTTAAGAGAAAAGGGTGAATATGAATACAGAAAACAATAAAACTCATGATATCAAAAAAGTCAGACAGTTGATCCTGATCTTGATTTTATCATGGATTGCATTGATAGGCGTAACCGTCCAGTATGTCAGATACAGGCAACAGGTGGTACGGCAGACAGAAGGCAGACTTTCTGGAGAAGATCCAGAACTAACAGCCTTGCAGTCAGACTATCAGAAAGCCATGGAGATGGCAGATAATGCAGAGCAGTTGGAAGCAGACAGAGCATCAGCAATGGATACAGTTGCAGCTTTTGTCAATGATTTCTTTATCAACTCTGACAGTAAGGAACAGCTGTTGTCTGCCTGTGAACAATACATAGAAGAGGACAGTGATGCCTGGCAGGTGATAGAAGTGTTGGCAGAAAATCAGTCATATAGCGATGGAAGCTCTATAGATAGTCGAGAACTATATTACTACGAGGGAGATTGTAGTGTAGTAGAAGACGAGGATGGAAATGAGAGCTTTGCAGCATTCGCAATCTTTACGATTCGCCAGATACAAAACAATGAAACAAGTGATCAGAGCTATATGCTGTCTGGAACGCTTGAATCAGACGGGAGTGGCAGGCTGGTGATCACTGAACTTAACACACTGACAAAAATCTATTTTCAGGCAGACTAATGGGACAGAAAAACAGAAGCAGCTGGGACAAAAACATCCAGCTTAAAGACACTTTATTTTGTCCCAACATATGTCCCATGGAAGTGTAAAGGATTTTGTGATGTTGGGACACGCTTTAACGAGATGTTGGGACAACGAAAGCATCAGAAAATGTCTTAAAATGCTGAAAAGTTGTACCAGTGTTGGGACAATCTTTTCATGTGACATGGGACAGAAAAAAGCAGTTTTACAGTTGCTATTTTTGTCCCAATACATGTCCCAAGAGACAATGAAAAAGTGGCATGACTTGGGACAAACTGTTGTTTGATGATGGGACAAAAAATTGATGGAAACAGAAGTGAAAACAATACAGGAAATGGCTGATGAACTAGGGATAACCTATGATTCATTACGAAAACAGCTGCAGAGAGAGCCGCTTCGTAGCTGGATGGCTCCCTTTTGGGTAATGAAGGGATGCAATAAATGCATTACCAGCGAAGGAGAGAAGGTAATCCGTTGGCAGTATCCAGAGACAGAAATAGTAGATCAGAAGATGGAGGCATTGCTCATGGAGAAAGATGGTCAGATTAAGGATCTAATTGAGATGATTCGACAGGAAATAGAGGAGAAAAACGGCAGGATCAGACAGTTAGAACAGGAATTAGAAGTAAAAGATATGCAGATAGTTCAGCTGGAGCAAAGCCAAAAACAAAAGGATCAGCAGATCCAACAGCTTGAATATGCCTGCTGTCAGAAGCTAAAGCAAGCAGCAAAAGAAGAACCGCAGACAAACCATACTTTCGCATGGCAGAAGCGCTAACAGAGTAAAAAGTATGCAAAAACAACCAAAACTGTGTCAGACATTTGTCAGACAAAGTTCACAAATCGCAAAAAACATCAAGCTTTTGAGCGATTTTATGTCAGACGTTTGTCAGACAAAAGAGAAAAAGTGATATCACGGAAAGTGTAGGCTTTGCCTACTATCACGCGCAGAGTGATATCACTTTCCCTTATGCTCTTTCACTTCATCCTCGCAGCGCGATGATGAAGTCGAAACTTGCAAGTAAATCTGACCATGAGATGGTCATGAAAAAATGCCTTTAAAAAGGCAAAGAAAATTAACAACAAAACAAAAAAGGTGGTGATCAACATGGATGTTTGTATCCGAGGGATAAATCCTCAAGTAATTAAGGCATTAGATGAAAGCTCATCAAAAATAAACATTAGCCGGGAAGAATACCTGCGCAGATCTCTGGAACGGATTGTATATGATGATCGAGCGATGGAAAATAGGTATGTTACACAATTGCAGAAACTGACACAGTGCATCATGAGACAGCAGGAACAGCTTGACCAGATCATGGAGTATCTGCTGATGGCAGAGCAAGATACAATCAGTGATGCCGATGAACTGGAAGAGTATGGTTTCCCAGAAGAAGGAGATTTAGATGGAGACTGAGGTCAGAAAAACAATCCGTTTGTCTATAGAAGATTATGAGAAGATCGAACAGATCAGGCAGGAAAAAGGGTTGGCAGACTTTTCAAAAGCTATTTGTTATGCAGTGCAGAACTGTTCAGCATTGGAAAAAGAAAATATAAAATTGAAGGAAGATAATCAAAAACAAATGACGCGCATTCGCCTTGCAAGCAATGGGGCAGATGTGAATACTCAGATCCTGATAGAAGTGATCAATTCTTTGTGTTGGCAGCTTCAGAGCAAAGATTTTCGCTCAACTGACCAAATGCTTCATCCAGCGATGGATGAGGCTAGAAAAGTGGTAAAAGAGCGAATTGCCAATTATAAGCAGGCGAAGGATTTTCATGCCAAAAACTGAAATGATTGGAGATATTGGAGGCATTAGACATGGCAAATAAACCAGGACTGGTAGCAGTCACAAAATTTGTCCGAGCAGGATCAAAAACATTCTCTTCCTATATTGGCTATATGGACCGAGATGAAGCTGTGCATGGCGGTAATATAAGGGAAAGTTATAGTGCCTATTCAGAGATGTATATGGGAAATCCAGAAAAAACTACAGGACTTTTTTCAGCAGATTATGATCGGCTATCGTCAGAAACAGCGCAGATTTATAAGAAGGAGTTTAAAATAGCACAGCAAAAAAACTCCCTGTTGTGGCAGACCGTTATCAGCTTTGATAATAAATGGTTAGAAGAACTGGGGCTGTATGATGTTGAGTCTGGTCAGTTAGATGAAGCTAGGATTCGTGGCGCAACAAGACAGTTTATGTCAGTACTGATGGATCGGGAGAACATGAAGTTGTCTTCATGGACTGCTGCAATCCATTACAACACGGACAACATTCATGTGCATATCGCAATTGTAGATCCGGCTGGAGAGCGAGAACTGGTAAAAGATGGGAAATATGCAGGAGAACCAAAAGGAACATGGGGAATCAGATCAATTCGATATGCAAAGTCAGCTGCTGTAAATGATCTGCTAGAACTGGATCAGACAATGCAACAGATCAATCAGTTAATTCGAACCTGTGCCGGATCTGTATCCCAAAAACAAGTGGATCAACTGTTTCAAAAGGATCTGGCAAGACTTTTGTACAGCTTAGAAACGAATGTGCCAGATATGAGAAATTGGAAATATGGCATGTCTTCGATGAAGCCATATCGAAAAGAAATTGATGCGATTACGGATAAATGGTTGCATGAAGAACATCCGCAGGAATATTTCATGATTAGACAATTGCTTGAAGATACGGAAAAAAAGCAGACAAGAGCATATGGAACAAACACGAAAACAGCAGGATATACAGCTACTAAGGAAGCAGAGCTATACCGCAGATGTGGAAATGCTGTGTTAAAGATATTGCGCATGGCTGAAATAGAAAAACGTCGCTCAAGCGGGGAAAGACCACTTTTGCGCGTTCGAAATGGTCACAGTGGGGTAGCTTATAAACACATATACAAACTTATGCGAGCTTTTAATGATGAATATCGTCATTATAGAAATCAAACAGCATTTGCATGGGCGCAGAAGCAGCTTGAATGGAAACAGGAGCAGCAAAACGAAGAGCAGGAAAACCAGATTCAGGAGCAACTCTGGATTGAATCAAGGGATATGGGCAATGAAGGGAGGTGAGCAGTATGTAGAGATCACAATTTTGAAAAAAGTGTATTGCAAGCAGTTGTGCGGTTTTACAGAAGATGAAAAATGAACATAATAAAAACGAAAGGCAGGTATTTTTGATGAGTGAAACAGAAAAGAAAAAAGAAGAAAACAAAGTGGCAGAGATGCCAGAGAATATGAAAAAAAGACTTGCAGCATATGCGGAAGCAGTAAGGGGGATTGGCAAATGAAATGTGTAACAGAAAAAGAAGCATATGGAATGCTGACACGTATGGATAAAGATGAGCTGTTAAATTGTATGGTATTCCATATGATGGAAGATGGATCAGAATTGCATTGTAAGGTCAAGGATTGCCCACAAATTTCGATTGGTAACATGGCAGCTGTACCTGTGATTCAGTTGGATGTAACAGACAAAAAAGAAATAAGAGAAATTGCCGTTACTAAAGAAATGTGTGCAGTAATGGGAATTGCGCCTGAGCAACTAATCAGACAGTTGCAGGATAATACGGCAAAGCAGGCAATAGCCATTGAAAATATAATGGATACGATGCAAAAAAGATTTAACGAGAAGTCAGATGAAAAAGTATCATTATATCTGGCTACCAATTATGATTTCTACAATGGAGCTTCTGTGCTTTGTGCCTCGAATTTTTTTGACAAGGCAGTAGAAGCAGTGAAAGGCAGTTTTTATTTGCTGCCATCGTCACGACATGAATTGCTGTTATTACCAGAATCGGAAATACCACGTGATATTGACCCATCAGAGCTTACAGAATTAGTGAAGGAAGTAAATGCTTGTAAGTGTGTAGGGGAAGATCGTCTTACAGATCAAGCTTACCATTTTGATGCAGAGCAGCGCAAATTGGAGAAGGTTGAGGACTATCAGATCAGAAAAGACTATGAAGCAAAAAGAATGATGGAAGAATCGAAAGAAAGCGAAAAACATAGCAGAAAGCCTGAGAGAAGCAAAGAGCAAGAAAACAGACTGGAGCGGTAAATGAAAGGAGGGGCGTGTCCGAGTAGGACACGCCTTAATTATGAATATGAAATATAACGTACAGGCAAGAGAAGAACAGAGACGCAGATATGAAGATCAGGGAGCAGATATTATGGAGGAGGAATTAGACCAGGAAGCCGATCAAGCTACGGAGGATATGTGATGGGAAAAGCATATGAACGGGTAGCACAAAGTAGAAAAGAATTGACTGAGAGACTTATCAAAATTATAGAGTCAGATGGACAATTGCCATGGGAGCAGGGATGGCACAGTGTAGGGCAGCGTCCATATAATCCAGTATCAACAGCAGTTTACAAAGGAACTAATAGAATGAGACTTATGATGGAGTCATATCTGTCAGGATATAGTGACAATCGGTGGGTAACATTTAATCAGGCAAAAGAGCATGAATGGCATATAAAAAAAGGCGAAAAAGGTATACTGTGCGAAAAATGGATTTTTGAAGAGCAAAAAATTATAGAAGATCCAGATACAGGGGAAAAGAAAAAAGAATGGGTTGAACTGGACTATCCAAAAGTAAATTTCTTTATTTTGTTTAATGCAGAGCAGGTGGAAAATATGCCAGAAATACAAGTAGAGAAAAAACTTGAGTGGGATGAACAACTGGAACTGGCTGATAAGTTTGTAAAGTCCTCAGTATGTCCTGTAAAAGAGAACCCTATGGAGACGGAGGCTTATTACAATCCGAAATTAGATGAGATTCACTTGCCATCAAGAGATTGTTTTATCTCAAGTGGCGAGTTTCTGGCAACGGCAATTCATGAAATGGGACACAGTACAGGTCATACATCACGCTTGGCACGAGAAATGAGTGGAATATTTGGAAGCAAGACATATGCGCGTGAGGAGTTGGTTGCGGAGTTGACAGCAGTATTTGCACAAGCAGATTTGCAGATAAATATCGGCAGCAAGCAGTTTAATAATCATGCAGCATATCTTCAGAGCTGGGTGTATGCCTTAAGGGATGATCCTAATATTTTATTTCAGGCTAGCGCAGATGCAGCGAAAGCAACCGATTATTTAATGGAACAATATAATCAGTATATGGATATACATAAGATAGTGAAAACGGAGAATCAAATGGAAAAGAAGGAAACGTATGTAGTTAGTTTTGAAAAAGATGGTGTGTGTCAAGCTCGACTGGTTCAGGCACGCGATGCAGATCAGGCAAAACAGTACTTTTCATCAATTGAACCAAAAGCAATCGTATATGGAAGCAAGATTGATGAGGTCGACTATGCAAAGCGTGGTATGCCACTTGAGTCGGTGCCTGATGGATGGAAACCAGAATATAAAGATAATACGCATAGTAAAAGAAAGTCAGAAGAACAAAGAAAAAAGCAAGAGCAGAAAGTAGAAAAAAGCAATGGACTGGAACGATAATTGTTTTTAGTCAATGATTATATTTTAGGTAAAAATTAAATTGTGCTTAGTCAGTCACTTGACAACGTGTAACTAATTTGGTACACTGAGTATGGAAAGAACTCTCTGGGTGCCTGATATAGCAGGAAGGAGCTATATGAAAAAACAAAAAATAGAAGAATATCGAAAGCTGCTAACAGATAGCGAAACTGTTTTGCGGACACATCCAGATTTATGGAAAGAGTTTCTTGACTTTGCAACACAGTTTACCCATTATGGATTTTATGAACAGCTACTTATATATGCACAAAATCAGGAGGCAACTGCGTGTGCGACATATGAGCAGTGGAAAAAAATTGGACGTTACGTTAGGAGTGGCGAAAATGGAATTGTGCTGCTGGATGAATCTGGAAATAAAACACGACTTCGCTATGTGTTTGATGTAACAGCAACTGGACCAAATAAAGAATTTTTATATAAGCCTGAGGCAATATTAGAAGAAGAGCGAGAGAATCTTGCCAAGCGGTTAAGCAATGCTTATGCCAATCAAAATTCTGTCTATGCATCATATTCAGCAAGTTGGGAAGGTGATCTGACTGGTACATTGTCACAGATGGCATTGTATATGACAGAAGATGATCTGCAGATAACTGCCAAGCAGGCAGCAGATTTGACAGAGAATGGAGAACTACCGCCAGCATTTGTTGCAGCAGCGACTAGTGTCATGTATTTGTTACTTGATAAGTATGGTCTATCAACTAGTGCACTTGATTTTTCATGTATGGAAAAGCTCGAACCAGAAGAATTTCAACTGGCAGGCATAACCGCATCCAACGTACTAAGCCGTGTAGCAAGAATGGTAAGAAGCATTATGCCGGCAATCCGGCAGGAAAGGGGTAATGAATATGGAAGAGAAAGAAATGACAATGGAGGATATTCGAAAGAGAATCACTTACCGGAAGGAGGGAGACTTTATGATCCCGAACATTGGGTTGTCACAGGAGGAAGAGGAAGCACCGGAATTGAGACATTACGGGATGATGAGGAAAGATTACCTGAAGGAGAATCATCGGATCGACTACGAGATGATGGCATTGAACGGGACTCTGTTCAAACATTGCAGGGAGGTCGATCAAGAAGCAGATCAGATAAAGGAAATGATGCTTCCGAAGTTGGCGAAGGAAGCGGGAGCAACGGAAGAACTGAAGATGAGCGAACCAATGGAATGGGTACGCAGGATGGAGATGTGCAGCCTACAGGTGAGAGAAGTGATCATGAAGGAACTGATATACCAGTAACAGGCTCTCAATTAACTTTATTTGATTATATGGAGCTAGATCCAATAGAACGTGATGAAGTATCTATTGACATATCAGAAACAGATGAATCGAATCAAGAAAGTTTGACAGATACAGAAAAAATAGTAGAATCAGTAGAGGCAGTCGGAGAAATACCGGCTGCTTTTTCTATATATGAATCGGATATTGATCAGGTTCTTCAGTCTGGTTCAGGATTTGAAGATGGCAAAATCAGAATTGCAGCAATTTATCAAAAAGAACCGAATGCTGCAAAGCGAGCCTCCTTTTTAAAAGAAGAGTATGGAATAGGCGGACGTACATTTGCGTTTGAGAATGGTACGAGGGGCTGGTTAGACTATAACACTAAGGGAATCTATATTGGTTATTCTTATTCAGTAGATGCACCGAAACTGCATTTGACATGGAAACAGGTGGAAAGTAAGCTTGGAAAGTTAATTAAGGAAGGCCGTTACCTTTTCGATATGGAAGAAAAAGGGCTTATTCAGCTAGAATATGAATATGGTGTGTTACCAGTACCAACTCCCGGACATCAGTATCCTTCGAAAATTTGGATATCGGAGCCAGTAGAAGATGTGCAGCAAATAGAAACAAGAACTTCACAGTGGGATACACATGCGCCAACAGAAGTACTTTCAGTAAGAAAGACAACAGACGGATATATTATATGGAATCGTCTACAGGGTGGCATTCACACAGAGCCAGATGGAACAGTAGGTGGCCCATATATTGATGAAGCGCAGGCACAAATTAAGAAGCAAGAATTTCAAAGAAAAATGGCAGAACGCTCTGCTAATAACTGGCAACTGGATGAGACAAGTATTCAAGCATTAAAAATCGGGGATACAATTATTTTAGATGGAACCAGCTTTAGAGTAGAGCATATCGGACAGCAGCATGTTCAATTAAGAGATCCGAAGTTACAGTATCCAGTCTTTCGATCTGAGAGCAAAGAAAATCTAATCCGGCTTTTGCAGATGGAAGGAAATCGTGTAGTTTCATCGCAAGAGACAAAGCAGCAGAACAATAAAGAACAGAATCAGCTGATAAGCGAAGCGGAACCATCGCTAGAGGTAGAGCAACCTCAAATTGACAAACAAGAAGAAGCGATAGTGGAGCAGATTCCAGCGCAAAACTATCATATTGCAAGTGAAGATTTGGGTGAAGGCAGACCAAGAGAAAAGTATCAGTCTAATGCCAAAGCAATCCGATTGCTAAAGGAGCTTGAGGCAGAGAATCGAAATGCACGACCAGAAGAACAGGCGATTTTATCAAAGTATGTTGGCTGGGGTGGACTGGCAGACGTATTCGATGAAAAAAAGACAGAATGGAATGCGGAATATCAGGAATTAAAAGCACTTCTTTCAATAGACGAGTATGAAGCAGCCAGAGCAAGTACATTGAATGCCCACTATACCAGTCCGACTATAATAAAAGGAATTTATAATGCATTAGAGAAAATTGGATTCAAAAAAGGAAGCATTTTGGAACCAGCGATGGGAGTTGGAAACTTCTTTGGAATGCTACCAGATTCAATGAAGGAAAGCCGTTTGTATGGTGTGGAGCTGGATTCTATCAGTGGACGAATTGCCCAAAAGCTGTATCCGATAGCACAGATCACAGTTGCTGGATTCGAGACAACTGATCGTAGAGACTTTTATGATGTTGCGATTGGTAATGTCCCATTTGGAAATTACAGAGTAAATGATCGAGCTTACAATCGACTTAATTTTTCAATTCATAATTATTTCTTCGCAAAGTCATTAGATCAGGTACGTCCGGGTGGAATCGTAGCTTTCATAACCAGCCATTACACAATGGATGCAAAAAATTCATCGGCAAGGAGATATATTGCGCAAAGAGCAGAATTACTGGGGGCAATTCGCCTCCCTAATGATGCTTTTCTAGCTAATGCAGGTGTAGAAGTGGTATCCGATATTATTTTTCTCCAAAAAAGAGATCATATTATGGATATAGATGCAGATTGGGTTCATCTTGGAATGACGAATGATGGATATGCAATTAATAACTATTTCGTTGCTCATCCAGAGATGGTACTTGGAATTGAAGGTGAGCAATCAAGCCGTTTCGGAATGGAATATACAGTCCAGCCAGATCAAGAGAATACATTATCAGAATTGTTAAGTGAGGCGATCAAAAGGATTCAAGGAACCTATCATCCTGCTATGGAAGTAAATGAGCAAAAACAGTTAGTAGAAGATGTAATTCCAGCAGATCCTGATGTGCGAAACTATACGTATACGCTAGTCAATGGAGAAGTGTATTATAGAGAAAATTCAATTATGCGACGTGCCGAGAGTAGCCAATCAGCAAAAGAAAGAATAAAGGGATTGTTGCTTGTGAGATCAGAATTGAATGATTTGATCCAGTTGCAGATGGATGATGCATCTGATGAAGAAATCCATAAAGCGCAGAGTCGATTAGAGCAGGCTTATGATACCTTTTCTAAAAAGCACGGGTCTATCAACTCCAGACAGAATGCTCAGGCAATGGAAGGAGATTCTTCCTATTATCTATTATGTTCACTGGAAAACTTGGATGAGAATGGAAAACTGAAATCCAAAGCAGATATCTTTACCAAGAGAACAATTCGTGCTGCCCGGCCAATTACATCAGTGGAAACAGCAGCCGATGCACTAGCAATTTCCATTGGAGAGAAAGGCAGAGTAGATTTAGCATATATGGAAGAACTTCTTCAAGGACAGAAATCTAAAGAAGAGATTACAAAAGAACTAACAGGCGTTATATTTCGAGATCCAAGTGAGACAGATGATCGGCTGGCATGGAAAACATCAGATGAGTATTTATGTGGGAATGTTCGCCAAAAATTAAAATTGGCAGAGATATCAGCAGAATTAGATGAACAGTATGTATCTAATGTTGAGGCACTAAAAAAGGCACAGCCAAAGGATTTAACAGCAGCAGAAATTGATGTGCGTTTGGGTGCGACATGGGTGGATGTAACTTACATTGAGCAGTTTATGTATGAGGTATTCCAAACACCTTACTATATGCGAAAGTCCATTCGAGTACGTTTTTTTAAGCAAACAGGAGAATGGAGGATCGAGGGAAAAAGCTATCCATCTGGCAATGATGTCAATGCATATATCAAATATGGGACATCAAGAATGAACGCCTATGCAATTCTGGAACAGACTCTAAACCTTAGAAGTGCTACAGTATACGATAGAATTACAGACGAAAATGGAAATGCGAAAAGTGTAGTAAATCAGAAAGAAACGATGTTGGCACAACAACGGCAGCAGATGATCAAAGAGGAATTTGCAAACTGGATATGGAAAGATCCATACCGGAGAAAAGATTTGGAACAGGTTTATAATGAGAGGTTTAATTCATTGCGACCAGCAGAGTTTTCGGGAGATCATATCAACTTTGTAGGGATGAATCCACAGATCGGATTGCGTCAACATCAGAAGAATGCTGTAGCTCATATCTTATATGGAGGAAATACATTGTTGGCACATGAGGTTGGCGCAGGTAAAACATATACAATGGCAGCAGCTGCTATGGAAAGCAAGCGATTAGGGCTGTGTCAGAAATCTCTTTTTGTTGTTCCTAATCATTTGACATTGCAGTGGGCAAATGAGTTTTTACGGCTATATCCAGCTGCGAATCTTTTGGTGGCATCGAAAAAGGATTTTGAAAAAGCAAATCGAAAGAAATTTTGTGCCAAAATTGCGACAGGTGACTACGATGCGATCATTATCGGTCACAGTCAATTTGAGAAGATACCCGTGTCGGCAGAACGACAGGAGCGCTTAATCAAAAGTCAGATAAAAGAAATAGAGGCAGCGATCCAAGAGGCGGCACAGGAACGAGGAGAAAATTTTACAATTAAACAGCTGGAAAAGACGAGAAAAAATCTTGAAAGCCGCCTAGAACGATTAAAGGCCGAAGAACGCAAGGATGATGTTGTGATCTTTGAGCAGCTTGGTGTAGATCGGCTATTTGTAGATGAGGCTCACGCATATAAGAATCTTTTTTTGTACACGAAAATGCGTAATGTGTCAGGACTTTCCATGTCAGAAGCTCAAAAGTCATCAGATATGTTTCAAAAATGTCAATACATGGATGAAATCACCGGAGGAAAGGGTATTATTTTCGCAACAGGAACACCAGTATCAAATTCTATGACAGAGCTGTATACGATGATGCGTTATCTACAATATGGCGCACTTCGAGAGCGAGGATTGACACAATTTGACGCATGGGCATCGACGTTTGGCGAGACAGTAACAGCAAGTGAACTAGCGCCTGAAGGAACTGGATACCGCCAAAAAACGAGGTTTGCAAAGTTCTTTAATCTGCCTGAGCTGATGAATTTATTTAAACAGACAGCAGATATCAAAACAGCTGATCAACTGAAATTGCCAGTTCCAGAAGCAAAGTTTCAAACAGTTGTCGTGCAACCATCTGAGCTTCAAAAGGAAATGGTAGCAAATTTATCAGAGCGAGCAGCATCAATCCATGCTGGTACTATAGATCCTACAATAGACAATATGCTAAAAGTTACATCGGATGGAAGGAAAATAGGATTAGATCAGAGATTGATGAATCCAATGTTGCCAGATGACTCAAACAGTAAATTAAATATGTGCATCAAAAATGTACTTCAGATATGGAAAGACGGATCAAAGGATCATTTGACTCAGCTGATCTTCTGCGACACCAGCACACCTAAAAAGGATGGGACGTTCAATGTATATGATGACATTAAAGTCAAGTTAATTGCTGGAGGTATCCCAAAGGAAGAGGTAGCATATATCCATGATGCCGATACAGAAGTTAAGAAAAAAGAGCTTTTTGCAAAAGTAAGAAGTGGACAGGTTCGTGTTCTTTTGGGAAGTACTCAGAAAATGGGAGCTGGAACCAATGTGCAGGAGCGTTTGATCGCTGTACATCATTTGGACGTAGGATGGCGACCAGCAGATTTAACTCAGCGAAATGGCCGCATCATCCGACAGGGAAATACCAACCCAGTTGTCCAAATCTATAACTATGTGACAGAAGGCACATTCGACGCGTATTTGTGGCAGATGCTGGAGAACAAGCAAAGGTTTATCGGACAGATTATGACAAGCAAGTCACCAGTGCGCTCATGTGAAGATGTAGATGAGCAAGTGTTGAGCTATGCAGAAGTCAAGGCGTTGTGCGCTGGAGATAGCCGTATCAAGGAAAAGATGGACTTAGAAGTAGAAGTTGCGAAGCTGCGAATGCTGAAATCAGAGTACCAGTCCACACAGTATCGTTTGGAAGATCGACTATTAAAGAAATACCCTGAGCAGATCAAGAAGAAAGAGGCAAGGATTGCAGGAATCGAAGTGGATCAAAAAACGGCAGAGCAACATCCAAAATCAGAGGACACCTTTGTTGGAATCGAGATATTGGGTATAGAGTATACCGATAAAAAAGAGGCGGGAAAAGCATTGTTGAAAGCAGGAATGGCTTGTAAAGGCAGCAATTCAGAGAAGATCGGTGCGTACCGTGGCTTTGAATTGTCTAGATGCTATAACATCGCAAGCAGTGAAATTCAGCTAGAGATTCAGGGTCAGCTTTGCTATCCGTTTTCATTCTCCAAAACTGATTGGGTGAATTTATCGAAGCTGGACGCAGTATTAGATAAGCTGCCAGAAGTCCTAAAAGAAGAAAAACAGAAGCTTGATGCATTGCGTCAGCAGATGTATGAGGCACAAAAACAGCTAGGACAGTCATTTCCACAGGAAGAGGTTCTGAAGGAAAAGACAAAGAGACTGAAAGAGTTGGCTGCGGAGTTGGATATGGATTCATCAACAAAAACAAACTCAGCTGAGGAGATAATAAAGACAGGGTATCATAAACAGACAGAAAATACACCATTGAAGCAATTGAGGTGTTCACATCTTCGGCAGAAAAGAGCGGAAATAAAGGCAGGAATGGAATATTGATAAGTAAGTTAACTTCTGGACAATTTGTCCAGAAGTTATAAAGATAAGTGATAGAAAAATTCGTAAAGATGTGGTATAATACTTTTGCTTGTGAGCGACAAATCGGAATTTCTTGAGGGAAGGTGATAGTATGAATTATATGATAAAAGGTATACAAGCACTTAAAGAATCGTTTTTCTTAGGTATCATAATTTATATTGTTATTTTTGTGTTGCTGTATCTTTTCAAAAAACGCAGAACTATCTCATGGAATTATATGTTTGAGGGAATATTCTGCATTTACTGCGTTACGCTTCTCAACCTAACGGGGATTTTCACACTAAGTTATAGTCTGAATGGTCCTTTCAATTATAATTTGCTTCCGTTTATTGGGAGTTCTATTGTCCCTATATTGCTTAACTTCGCTTTGTTTTTTCCTCTTGGTTTTTTGTTGCCGCTTATTTTTCGTTCCTGTAGAGGGAATTGGAAAAAGGTGGCGATTATTAGCGGTTTAATCTCATTCTTGATTGAACTATTACAGTTGTTTGGCGGCAGATATGCGGAAATGGAAGATTTTCTAATCAATACCTTGGGCGGATTTTCAGGCTATATTGTCTGTACCGCCATATGCGAAAGAAAGACAAATCGCCGAAAAGCAGTTGTTTCCATTGTTACACTATGTTTGACCCTTGCACTTTGTTTGATTGGAATTTATGCAGTGGGGGACAATGAAAAACAGCTACCGGATGGACTGTCTGCTGTCGAAAATAGCATTGCTGAAATCAATGTTTATTCTGAGGGAGAAGAACGGAGCATTAGCATTGATTCCTATCAATACCGCTCTTTTGCAAGTCAGATTTCCAATTGCGGCGGTCATTTGCTGGAAATCCAAAAAACTTCTGAAGGTGAAATTTGGAATGATACAGACTGCTTTATCGAGATTATATATACTGCTGACCAGACGATAAAGTTTGAAAATGCTGAGAATTTCTCCATTGAATGTGCTGACAGACTTTTATATAATGCCGACAAAAATGTTCTATATTGGGGTGAGGCAGGTTATCAGAACTGTTTGGACTATACAAAAATGAATGAAGAAATGCAGGCACATAAAGAAGAAATATTGAAAGGATATGAAGAGTTGTCTACTTCAATTCGTGATTGCTTTAACCAGTAACAATTTCAGCTTTCTGTGCGGGCTTTATGAAGGCGACCCAGTGGAGCAGGCAATAAGGAAGTGGAAATGCGGATAACTTCCAGTTTGTGATGGTAGATAATATGGAATGGTTTAATGTTTTTGGGCTGATTTTTATTGCAGTCATTATGATACCCAATGTTGTATTTGCGATTAAGTGCAAAGATGGATTTGATAATAAGTGGAACAATAAATATGTTGAGGTCACAGAACAAGTAGGGAGATTGGGTTGTTTCGGATTCATGATAATCAATATTCCGGGAACTTGGTTCGGGTGGTGGTCTGACGAAGCATTTGCACTATATCTGATTGTAGATACCATATTGGTAATGCTTTATTGTGCTATTTGGATTATATGTTTTAAGAAAAACAGCGTTTTCAGAGCATTAGCACTTTCTATTATTCCTTCAATGTTGTTCTTATTTAGTGGGATTATGAGTAGGTCAGTGCTATTGATTATTGCATCAGTATTATTTGCACCAAGTCATATTGTGATTTCATATAAAAATGTAAAATAATATTTACAAATTCCAGTTTGTAAGGAACAGAAACTTTCAGGTTTCGTTCCATTCTGTAAAGAAAAATGAATAAATGTCGATAAATATTATGAGTTAAGGATGGCGTCTGTTTTCAAGGGATTGAATGTGAAAATAGACGCTGTTTCTGTTTGGATTGGAGGTTATATTATGAGAATACAAGCGGCAAATACATTTTATACAGGTACTTACTCTGTTTTGAATACGAAGTCATCATTTCCATATGCTGTGAAAGTTGAAGGTTACGGAAATACAAGAAACCAAAGGAGTTTATTTCAGTTTGCACATGTGACAATAACAGAACATATGGTAAATGCAAAATATGGTACAAAGATTACAAACGGTCCGAGAGTGCAGATGCAGACCGCAGGTAGTAAGAAAAAAGAAGATTGGACTGAGGTTTCCAAAGAACAGTTGGCAGAAGTAAAACTACCGGCATCATTTGATAAATTGAAAGAACAAAATTCTTATTTTTATCATGGAGAAAACATATCGGATTATGAACTAGTGCAAACTGCAGTAGCATTGGGGAAAATGGAATTACCAACAGATGAGAAAAAGTATATCCCAGACAGAGTTGCAATGGATGCATTTGAAGTGCTTGTCAGAGACCAGGCGGCTCCAAAAAACTCATGGTCAAATACATTGTATTCGGAAGATGGAAAATATACCTTTACAAAGACTGAAAGCGGAAGATGGCAGATGCATTTGATTGATGATGCTGCCATAGGTGCATCTTTGGAAGATATAGCAAATTGGATGATGAGCGGCACGCCCAATAGAAATATTGAGACACGCTACCTAAATTATCTTCATACTGTTGATCCGGATTTATATAATGTGGCGATGCGAATAGGTTCCGAGGTTCGTTCTTATGGTTTTATGGAGGATTTACATCAGCAGGGAGTATTAAGTGATAGTCAAAATCAGTATGATATGAGTCTGTTGGGTATGTTATTCGGTAAAGATGCGGATAGTATGCATATGATATTGCATGGGTGTAAGGAGTCTGGTAATTTTTTGAAATTATTGGATTTGTATAGCCCGGATGGAGCAAAATCGTTGGATAAGCTTCGGGAACAGCAATATAAGCACGGTGGAATTGTTTAATATAGCGAGTTTTATGACAGGATATGAAAAAGCAATTAATTCTCGAAGTAGAAGAGTGTGAAACACTATTCGCTTGAAATTTTCAGTAATACGCTCTGTTGATGTGCTGATTTTTCTACGATATACTCCTTCAAAAAGGAGTGTGCTCTTATGGGTAGAGAAATTTATGACATCATCAATGACATGGCAGAAGTATTAAATGCATCGCAGATGCAGAAACTACAAGAGGTGTTGGTAAAACGGTTATCTGAAAATACTGTATCTGATTATTTGCAGACAACGAATATGGACTTTCTAGATATGTTTTTAACTGCAAAGCATTTAGAAGGGTGTTCTGACAAAACAATACGCTATTATAGGTGTAATATTGAAAAGATGTTGGATACAATAAATATTCCGGTCATAAAGATAACGACCGAGATGCTACGAAAATATCTTGTAGAGTATCAAACGATAAATAATTGTGGAAAGGTAACTATTGATAATATTCGTAGAAGTCTTTCCACATTTTTTTCGTGGCTAGAGGAAGAGGATTATATTATAAAAAGCCCAATGAAAAGAATTCATAAGGTAAAGACTGCCGTTATTGTAAAAGATACCATTCCGGATGAGAAAATAGAAATTCTTAGAGATAATTGTAATAATCTGCGTGATAGGGCAATGATTGATTTTCTGCTTTCAACAGGAATTAGAGTAGGCGAATTGGTAAGGCTGAACATTGATGATATAGATTTCTCTGAGCGGGAATGCGTGGTTTATGGCAAAGGAGACAAAGAGAGGAAAGCATATTTTGATGCTAAGACCAAAATTCATTTGTTGAATTATATTGAATCAAGGACAGATAATAATATAGCGTTATTTGTGTCGTTAAACAAACCACACAGTAGACTTACTGAAAGCGGTGTGGAGTTACGATTACGAGAAATGGGGAAGAAGTTA
>OGDN01001715.1_pt1 | contig 33167 bp, 33 predicted proteins | sample 1570271 | NCBI WGS metagenome assembly OGDN01 (sample SAMEA4384481, study PRJEB24528) | human gut metagenome | reverse complement strand
TTATTTACATCATTTTTCTTATTTACACCATCTAAGGACTTCATTGTCGGGAACAAAAGAACATCACGAATGGCAGCACTGTCTGTCAACAACATAACCAGACGGTCAATACCATAACCAATACCACCTGTTGGAGGCATACCGATTTCAAGTGCATTCAAGAAATCTTCGTCAGTATGTTCTGCTTCATCATCACCTGCTGCTGCATTAGCATCCTGCGCTGCAAAACGTTCACGCTGATCAATCGGATCATTCAGCTCAGAATATGCATTACACATTTCCCATCCATTGATGAAAAGTTCAAAACGTTCTACCTTGTTTGGATCTTCCGGCTTTTTCTTTGTCAGTGGAGAAATCTCAATTGGGTGATCCATAATGAACGTCGGCTGAACTAATTCATGCTCACAATATTCCTCAAAGAACAAATTCAGGATATCGCCCTTCTTATGGCGTTCTTCATATTCAACATGATGTTCTTCTGCTAATCTCTTTGCTTCTTCATCATCTGCCACCTGGTCAAAGTCAATGCCAGCATATTTCTTAACAGCATCTGTCATAGTAAGACGTGCAAAAGGCTTTCCTAAATCAATCTCTGTACCCTGGTAAGAAATCTTGGTTCCACCACATACGGTCTCTGCCAAATAACGGAACATAGACTCTGTAAGTTCCATCATTCCTTCATAATCTGTATATGCCTGGTATAATTCCATCAATGTGAATTCCGGATTATGTCTGGTATCTACACCTTCGTTACGGAACACACGTCCAATTTCATATACACGCTCTAATCCACCAACAATCAATCTCTTCAGATATAATTCCAAAGAAATACGAAGTTTTACATCTTCGTTCAATGCATTGTAATGTGTTTCAAATGGACGCGCTGCTGCACCACCTGCATTTGATACAAGCATTGGTGTCTCTACTTCCATAAAGTCACGACCATCTAAGAACTTACGGATTTCTTTGATAATCTGTGATCTCTTTACAAATACATCCTTGCTTTCCTGATTCATAATCAGATCAACATATCTCTGACGATAACGGGTATCTGTATCTGTCAATCCATGGAATTTCTCCGGTAAAATCTGTAAAGACTTAGAAAGAAGTGTCATTTCCTCTGCATGAATAGAAACTTCTCCGGTTCTTGTACGGAAAGCATATCCCTTAACACCCCAGATATCACCGATATCTGATTTCTTAAATGTGGCATATAAATCTTCACCAATAGCGTCTCTTGCCACATAAATCTGAATATTTCCCTTTAAGTCCTGGATATTTGCAAAAGAAGCTTTGCCCATCACACGCTTAAACATCATACGTCCAGCGATTGCTACTTCAATTGGAGATGCATCCATGATGCTTCTTCTCTCTTCATAATCCTTCTTTAAGATTTCTCTTGCTTCGCCTTCATCCATTCCTTCTGTATCCGGCTCCACTCTTCCTGCAAGAAGCTCTTCCTCGTGTGCCGCATAAATTTCTCTAACATCAGAAGTATGATGTGTTACGTCATATTTTGTAATTTGAAAAGGATCCTGTCCTGCTTCCTGCAAATTTGCCAGCTTTTCACGTCTGATCTGCAACAATTGTCCCAAATCCTGTCCCTGTGTATTGTTCTGATTTGCCATATAACACCTCTATCTATTAGTTTGATCTTTGAATCTCTAAAATCTTATATTGTAAATCACCAGCTGGAGTCTCAACTGTTACAATATCTCCAACGCTTGCTCCCATGATTGCTCTACCTACCGGTGATTCGTTTGAAATTCTACCTGTCAGGCTGTTTGCCTCTGTAGATCCAACCACCTTGTACTCTAACTCTTCGTCAAATTCGATATCGAGGATTTTTACCTGACATCCAACACTGATCTTATCGAGATCAACTTCTTCTTCGTCTACAACTTCTGCATTCTTAAGAATCTTCTCTAATTCTTCAATACGAGCTTCGATATCACGCTGCTCATCTTTTGCTGCATCGTACTCTGCGTTCTCTGATAAGTCGCCCTGTTCTCTTGCTTCTTTGATTTTCTGAGCAACTTCCTTTCTACGAACAACCTTCAATTCCTGAAGTTCATCCTCATATTTTTTAAGTCCACCATATGTCAAGATATTTTTCTTTTCCATGTCCGCATACCCTTTCTGCTATTTAATCAATCTATTATAGGCAAAAAGCCCCCTGATTGTCAAGAAAAGGCGGCTCCAAAACCTTGCCTTTAAAGGTTTTGAAGCCACCCTGTTCTTTCATCTACTTTTGCAGACGACCATACATCTTTGTCATCCGATATAATTTTTTTGCTATTTCTGCATCCACCTCTTCCGGTAACATGCGCCACGTCCAATTTCCACTGGCTGTGCCCGGAACATTCATGCGATGTCCCTCACCCAGTCCTAGATAATCCTGCATCTGTGCCACAAAAAGCATTGCCACCGAGCGCATACCGCCACGGATAAATCCCCAATGATATGCCTCCTCGCCGATTCCCAGATACTCTGCTGCATACAAAGCATCTTTCGGCTTTGCTTCTTCTTTCCAAAGCATCACCGGACTGTTGTCATGTGTGCCCGTATAACAAATGCAATGTCTTGCATACGTATGTGGCTGATAATCACTTGGTTCATCTGAATCAAACGCAAATTCTAAGATTTTCATCCCAGGGAAACCACTGTCAGAAAGCAGCTGCTTTACCGTAGGCGATTGTTCTCCCAAATCCTCTGCAATAAATTCTAACTTAGGGAATGTTTCTTTCAAAAGACCTACCAGATGCATGCCCGGTCCCTTTTTCCACTCACCAATTTTTGCTGTCTTTTCTCCATAAGGGACTGCCCAATAAGTATCAAATCCGCGGAAATGATCAATACGAATCACATCATATAATTTGCTAGCGCCTTCGATACGGCGAATCCACCAGCCATAACCATCTTTTGCCATGGCATCCCAGTCATAAAGTGGATTTCCCCAAAGCTGTCCATCCTCACTAAAATAATCTGGAGGCACACCTGCAACTTCGCGTGGAATTCGCTCCTCATTTAATGCAAAATACTCTGATTCTGCCCATACATCAGCCGAATCCATGGATACATAGATTGGCAAATCTCCAATAATTTCGATACCAAGATCATTGATATATGTCCGCAATGCATTCCACTGTTTAAAAAACAGATACTGGATATAGACAAACAACTCCATATCTTCCTGCAAATCCTGACTATACTTCTTTACCGCTGGCGCACGGTGCATACGGATGTCTTCATCCTCCCACTCACTCCATGCTTTCATGCCAAAATGCTTTTTACATGCCATATACAGCGCATAGCTATCCAGCCAGCCTTTGTTTTCTTCACAAAAAGCCTGCACATCCTCATAATCTCTTGCATAGCCTCTTGCTTTTGCTTTTTCCAGAACAGCAAAGCGGCTCTCGTATATTTTTCCATAATCCACATGACGGGAATCTTCGCCCCAGTCACATGCCTCAACTTCTTCCTGCAACAGCAATCCATCTTCAATCAGAAGATCCAGATCTACAAAATAAGGATTTCCTGCAAATGTAGAGAAACTCTGATATGGGGAATCTCCGTAACTGGTTGGTCCCAGTGGCAGCAACTGCCAGTACTTTTGCCCTGCTTCATGTAAGAAGTCAGCAAACGCATACGCAGCCGCGCCAAAGGTTCCAATCCCATAGTCAGAAGGAAGTGAAGAAATTGGAAGTAATATTCCACTACTTCTATTCATAATTTTTACCTCTTATCTTCATGGGAAAATCATGCTTAGCCCTTAACAGCTCCGGCCATAACACCTTTGATAATGTATTTCTGGCATACCAGATATACAATAATGATTGGCAATACGGTCATTAAGATACAAGCCATCATTGGTCCCATTTCTACTTTTCCGTAACTTCCCTGGAAGTACTGGATTAAAATCGGGATTGTCATATATTTCTTGCGGTCCAATACCAGGTATGGCAGCAAATAATCATTCCACAACCACATGGTCTCCAAAATACCAACGGAGATTAATGTCGGTCTCAAAATCGGCAGTACAATCAGGAAAAATGTCTGTAACGGATTACATCCATCAATCATCGCTGCTTCTTCAATCTCAAGTGGAATGGATTTCATAAAGCCACAGAACATAAATACCGCAAGTCCTGCACCAAACCCCAGATAAATAATACAGATATTGTATGGTTTATTCAATCCCATTTTATCTGCTGTTGATGATAACGTAAACATCAGCATCTGAAATGGTACAACCATAGAAAATACAAAGAGGAAATACAAAATCTTTGATACGATACCATTTACTCTTGTAATAAACCATGCGCACATAGAGCAGCAAATCAGGATTAACACAACCGATGTGATTGTGATTAACAGGCTGTAGCCAAATGCTTTTGCAAATCCTTTGGAAGTAAGTGCATTGACAAAGTTGGCAATCCCTGCAAAACTATCTGATGCCGGCAAATCAAAAACGGTTCTTGTCGTAATAAAACGATCCGTTTTAAATGAGTTATTCAAAATCATAAAGATTGGATAAACCCATGCCAAACTAAGAATCAGGAGTACAACAAATAATATTTTACTTCCAATTGATGTTTTTTCTTTCATTACTGTTGCACCTCCTTAGATTTCGTCGCTCTTAACTGAATCATCGAAATAATAATAACCATAATACAGAAGAGAACAGCTTTCGCCTGTCCATAGCCCTTCCACTGTGGTCCACTTCTTGCATAGAATGTACTGTAGATATTCAATGCTAACATTTCAGAAGCATGTGCCGGCTCACCCCCGGTCAACGCTAAGTTCTGATCGAATAACTTAAATCCATTTGTAAGAGATAAGAACATACAAATGGTAATGGATGGCATAACATTTGGAATCTTGATCTTCCATAATATTTGTCCTTTTGTAGCTCCATCAATTTCTGCAGCTTCAATGTAGTCGTCTGGAATTGACTGTAATCCGGCAATATAAATGATCATCATATATCCGATTTGTTGCCAGCACATCAAAATCAAAAGACCGATAAAGCCATACTTTTCATCCAGTGCCAGAAGCGGTTTTTCCAACGCCGTCAGTGCACCATTTAATAGAATCTGCCAGATATAACCTAATACAATACCACCAATTAAGTTTGGCATGAAGAAAATGGTACGGAACAAATTTGACGCTTTTAACTTGCTCGTTAATGCAAGTGCAAGTGCGAATGCTCCTACATTAATCAAAATCGTAACTACAATTGTAAATAATGCTGTAAACCAAAATGCATGTAAAAACGTTGCATCAGAAAGTGCATATTTATAATTCTGCAAGCCTATGAATTTTGCTCTGTCAATCGTGATGAAACTGCAGAAAGACAAATATAATCCCTGAACGAACGGATACAAAAAGCCTACGCAAAAGGCCGCAGCGGTCGGTAGTACAAAGATAGGCCAATATTTTCTAACTGCTTTTTCCATGGTATCCTCCTTAAAAACAATAAATTCAAATGTCTTTTTGACATAAATATAGAGGGCAGGCGATCTAGCCCGCCCTCTGGGTATATGAACAATGCTAATCGATTATTCCTGATTTGCTGCCTTGTACTCTTTTGCCCATCCATCTACGAATGCTGTCTTAACATCATCCCATGATCCAGTTCCAGCTGCATAAGCTGTAAGTGCAGAGCTAAGATCTGCTTTCCACTGCTCTGAAGGAATTGTTGTGAAATCCCAAGGAATTGTTGTCTTTCCAGCTGCCTGTAATTCCTTATCCTTCTGAACAAATACATTGTCTGTATCCTTTGCATCCTTGAAAGGAATAACGAATCCCATGTCATCAGCCATAGCTGTTGTTCCCTTGTCAGAAGATACACACCAGTTCATGAAATCAAGTGTTGCCTGAATATCTTTCTCATCAGCAGCACTGTTTACACACCAGTAGTTCTCTGTACCAGTACAAAGTCCCTGGTTTGCTTCATCGCCAACACCAATGTAAATAGGAATCATTGTAACATCATCTGCAGATAACTTCTTATCACCTACTACGTTGCCATATTCCCATGAACCATTCTGGAAGAATACTGCTTCGCCATTGATAAACTCAGCTTCTGAGTCATCACCGGTCTTGCTTGCAAGTTCCTTTGGATCACATGTTGAGTTGTTGATGTACAGATCATAGATGTTCTTGTAGTTGTCAAGATATGTTCCCTTGATTGCATCTGTACTTGTCTCGTTTTCTGCTTCATATTCGAAGTAGATTGGAAGGTTTGACAGATGAGTCTTAAATCTCCAGTCAGAAGAATCATCCATACCAGCAGATGTAAATGCTGCAAATCCGAGCTGATCCTTTCTAGCTGTAATGTCTTCTGCAACCTTCTTTAAATCATCAAAGCTCTGGATATCATCAACTGTGTATCCTGCTTCCTGTAAAAGCTTTGTATTTGTAATGATACCGTATGTTTCAACTGCCATTGCGATACCCTTTACTTCATCGCCATCTTTTAATGCATACTCATCACCATTTAAGTTTTTGTAAACATCTGAATCTGAAAGATCTAATGCATAATCTTTCCAGTTCTTCAAACCAACTGGTCCGTTTACATGGAATAATGTAGGTGCTTCACTCTTTGACATTTCTGCCATCAATGTCTCTTCATATTTGTTAGAAGCTGCTGTTACAACAGTAACATTAACACCTGTCTCCTTTGTATATTCCTTTGCCAAAGCCTGCCAAGCCTCATCTGCTTCTGGCTTAAAGTTCAAATAGTAAACTTTTCCGGCATCAGACTTTGCTGATTTTCCTTCTCCCTTAGAACCACATCCAACAAATGCTCCAACTGCCATAGTAGCAACCATTGTCAATGCTAATACTTTTTTTAGTTTCATGATTACCCTCTCCTTCTTGTGATAATAATTAATAAGTATTTATTTCTAATTATGGCATTGCGTTTTTGCCACAATCAAAAATCATTATATGCAGGCATGTTCCATCTTATGCCTTTTATTTACGAGTAGAGATTGTACCTCCCTCGCGAAAAATCGTCGGTAAAATAATTTGACGATGTTTTCCCTTTTTCTCAATCAGATCAATCAGAAGCTCCACACTGGTTCTTCCCAATTCCTCCATTGGCTGACAATATGTTGAAAGTGCCGGTGCCATATATTCTGACACCTCAATACCGTCAATTGCAACAATGGAACATTGCCCCGGTACATCAATACCTTTTTCCCGCAACGCCCGCATCGCACCCATTGCCAGGTTATCTGCGATTGCAAAGATAGCATCAAAGGCAATGCCTTTTTCCAACCATTTCTTTGTTCCATGATATGCATCTGCAATATTGTAACTATCCACAGAAATGATCAAATCCTCATCCGGTGCCATTCCTGCTTCTGTCAAAGCCTTGACATAACCCTCATATCGTATCTGTGATACCGATCCGTCATCCGGTCTTGCTAAAAGAACTGCGATACGGCGATGTCCCTCTTTGTATAGTTCCTTTACCGCTTCGTATGCTGTCTGTGTGTCATCAATCGATACACTTGAATAGCTGTCAGCATCTAGCGTGCCATACGCATTATTGGAAGAACAGTTTACAAATGGTACGCCGATTCCCGCGATCTGTTCCTTTGTCGAATCCAGACGGCCTCCAAGGAAAATCAGACCACGCAACCGTTTGTCGCGTTCCATCATCGCACCAGCTAAAAGCTCATCATCACAGGCACCAATCTGCTGCATCACCAACGTGTAACCTGCTTTTTCGATGTCCTGCTCAATCTCATGGATAATGGATGTGTAGAATGGGTTCGAAATACCTCGGACAATCAAACCGATGTTATCTGTTTTACTCTGACCTAAGGCTCTGGCACTGTTATTGGGAATGTAATTGTATTCCTCTACAACTGCCATAACTTTACAACGCACATCTTCACTCACGTCCGGATGATTGTTTAATACTCGAGAAACAGTACTAACGCTTACACCACTGATTTTTGCTATATCCTTAATCGTCATATGTAAGCACTCCTCTCCCATTTTCCAACTTCTCTTGAAATCGTTTCCGGGAACGTTACTGGAAACGTTTTCAGTTCTGACTTGCCTTTATCTTAAACCCCAAAATTTACCATGTCAACACAGAGATGTCATTTTTTATATTTTCGCTGAAAACACACCTCGTTTTTTGTGCATAATTACAACACTCTGCTCTCACTATGCTTCCGGTACTCACGTGGTGTCATCCCAAACTTCCGCTTGAAGATACGATTAAAATAAGACATATTATCAAATCCCGCCTCCTGCGCCACCATCAATACCGCATCCGTTGACGCAAGCAACATACGGGAAGCCATGGTCAAACGGTAATCATTCAGATAATCAATGAAACTTTGTCCCATATTATTTTTGAAATACTTCATAAAATGTGAACTGCTAAAGCCACTGACATTTGCCATATCTTCTATCGTCAGCTTTTCCATATAATGCAATTCCACATATTTCAAAACACGTTTCATCTCTTCATGTGGAACCCTGGACTTTGTCCCCTCACTTGAATCACTGATTTCACACACATGATAGATGAGTACATACAGCTGTGATTTAACCAATAGTTCATATCCATGCGCGCAAACCATACAAATCTGGTCGCACTCATCCAGGCACTTCTTTATTGCTTCATATCCACGCACTCCTTCTCTATAAAAAGAAGGTATTGTCCTTTGCATACGAAAAAGCGGTTCAAAATATTTTTGCTTTGTACCGTCTTCCTGCTTTCCATATAAAATTTCCGGACGAAACATAATATTTTCATATTCCATTTGCTCCCCAGATAAAGAACGAATGCCATGAAGCTGTCCCGGCAAAACAATGACAAACGCACCGCCCTGCACACGCTGCTCTTCAAATTCCACTGACACAAGTCCCTTTCCTTTTTTGATATAGATAATTTCCATCTCGTCATGCCAGTGTAGCGGCACTTCCAAAAAATCTAGCGGCATGGAGCATAAATATGTATTATAGGCGAACTCCTGTCTGGCATGTTCTTTTGTTTCATGATAGTTTTCGTATTCTTTTATATCCATTTTCACTTATTTTCCTCTCAAAACTCCTTTGGATGATAGGATTGTACTACTTTTTGCCACAATATGACAAGACGTTTTCTGGTATCGCTTATATACTGAACGCATAAGATAACATTTTGGGACATCAAATTATCAGGAGGTTTTTATGAACGCATTAGAAATCAAAGTGAAAGATACCTTTGGTACAGATCTTTCACATGTAAGCAACGAACAGATTTATGTAGCTTTGTTAGAAATGGTAAAAGAGGAAGCTGCCAAAAAAGTTTCTACAGACGGCAAGAAAAAGCTTTACTACATTTCAGCAGAATTTTTGATTGGTAAATTGCTTTCCAACAACTTAATCAATCTTGGCATGTATGATGAAGTGGAAGCTTGTCTGCAAAAATACGGAAAAACCATGGCAGAAATCGAAACCATTGAACCAGAACCATCTCTTGGAAACGGTGGACTCGGTCGTCTTGCTGCCTGCTTTTTAGATTCCATTGCAACACTCGGTTTAAACGGTGACGGTGTAGGCTTAAATTATCACTTCGGTCTTTTTAAACAGGTATTTGAAAATAATTTACAGACAGAAACACCAAATCCTTGGATTGAAAATAAGAACTGGCTGACAAAGACAGAGAAAACATACGATATCGAATTTGGAGGTATGACACTGACTTCCTGCATGTATGATATTGATGTTGTCGGTTATATGGGAAGAACTACAAAATTACATTTATTTGACTTGGAAACAGTGGATGAATCTCTTGTCAGAGCTGGCATTGACTTTGACAAAACAGATATTGCAAAGAACTTAACACTTTTCTTATATCCGGATGATTCGGATGAAGCCGGACGCATCCTTCGTGTTTACCAGCAGTACTTTATGGTAAGCAATGCAGCACACCTGATTCTCGACGAAGCCGTAGAACGCGGAAGCAATTTGCATGATTTAGCAGATTACGCAACCATTCAGATTAACGATACTCACCCAAGTATGGTCATTCCTGAGTTGATCCGTCTTCTTATGCAAAAAGGCATTCGCATGGAAGAAGCGATTGAAATTGTTACCAACACTTGTGCTTACACCAATCACACCATTTTGGCAGAAGCACTTGAAAAATGGCCATCTCATTATTTACAAAAAGCAGTTCCACAGTTACTGCCTATCATTTATGAGTTGAACAACAAGGTAAACGATACATTCCATGATAAGAGTCTTTCCATCATTGATGATGAAGACCGCATTCACATGGCTCACATGGACATTCATTATGGATACTCTGTCAATGGCGTTGCTTATCTTCACACTGAAATCTTGAAAAATACAGAATTGAACAATTTTTACAAGGTTTATCCAGAGAAGTTCAACAATAAAACAAACGGTATTACGTTCCGTAGATGGTTGTTAGAATGTAACCATCCATTAGCAGATCTTTTGACCGAACTGATCGGCGATGGTTATAAAAAAGATGCTACCGAGCTCGAAAAGCTTGCTGCATACGCAGATGACTCTGCTGTCCTTGAAAAATTACTTGCTGTAAAACAGGGCAAGAAAAAAGATCTTGCAGCATACTTAAAAGAAACACAGAACATTACCGTGAATCCGGATTCTGTCTTTGACATCCAGATCAAACGTCTTCATGAATATAAGAGACAGCAGATGAATGCCCTTTATGTCATTGACAAATATTTTGAAATTAAAGAAGGAAAATTACCAAAACGTCCGCTTACCGTTATTTTTGGTGCAAAAGCAGCACCTGCTTATGTTATTGCCAAGGATATCATTCATGTGATTCTCTGCTTACAGGAAATCATTGCAAATGACCCGGAAGTATCTCCATACTTATCTGTTGTTATGGTAGAAAATTACAACGTTACCTTAGCAGAGAAATTAATTCCTGCTGCTGACATTCATGAACAGATTTCCCTTGCTTCCAAAGAAGCTTCCGGAACTTCTAACATGAAGTTTATGTTAAACGGTGCCATTGCCATTGGAACAGAAGATGGCGCTAATGTTGAAATGCATGAATTTGTCGGTGATGATAACATCTACATCTTTGGTGAATCTTCTGACGAAGTCATTGCTCATTATGAAAAAGCTGATTATGTTTCTAAAAACTACTATGAAAATGATCCAACCATCAAGCGTGCCATTGATTTCTTAGTCAGTGATACCATGATGGCAGTCGGACAAAAAGAAAACTTAGAACGACTCTATAACGAATTATTAAACAAAGACTGGTTCATGACATTGCCTGATTTTGAAGATTACAAGGTGACAAAAGAGCGTATCTATACCGATTATGAAGATCGTATGGCATGGGCAAAGAAAATGCTCATAAACATCAGCAAAGCCGGTTTCTTCTCTTCTGATAGAACCATTGCACAGTACAATGAAGATATCTGGCATTTATAATTTTTATTAATTAACTAACGTAAAAAACGTGTAGGCGATTCAGACATTACCATTCACTTAGTCTCAAATCGTCTACACGTTTTCTTTTTTAAGAATGCTGCAACAGCACACGTTCCATCAAATCTTCTAATTCCTGATACGTATTTACTTCATTGATCATGCCACGCAGTCTTGCCGAATTATGATACCCGCTGGTATACCAGGCGGCATGCTTGCGAAACTCACGGATTCCATAATATTCCTCGCCCTTAAATGCAATCTGCATTTTTGCATGACGAAGCATCATTGCTACTAGTTCATCCATTGGAGGCTTTCCAATAATCTCACCCGTTTCAAAATAATGTAAAATCTGGTGAAAAATCCACGGGTTTCCCTGTGCCCCTCTGCCAATCATAAAACCGTCACAATGCGTCATTTCCTTCATTGCGATAACATCCTCTGCTGTCAGTAAATCGCCATTCCCAATGACCGGGATACGAACTGCATCTTTTACCTGCGCAATGATTTCCCAATCAGCCTTGCCCGCATAATACTGTTCTCGCGTTCGTCCATGCACAGCAACAGCTGCCACACCCGCATCTTCCGCAATTTTTGCCATTTCCACGGCATTGATATGTGCATCATCAAACCCTTTGCGGATTTTGACCGTCACCGGTTTTTTTATAGCCTGCACGGTCTTTCGCATAATCTCTCCCGCTAATTTGGGGTTTTTCATAAGTGCTGACCCATCACCATTATTTACTACTTTAGGCACCGGGCATCCCATATTGATATCCAGAATATCAAAAGGACGCTCCTCAATTCGTTTTGCCATCTCGCTGATACAATCCGGATCCGAGCCAAATAACTGCAAAGAGACCGGGCGTTCTTTTTCCTCGATCTCCAACAATTGATATGTATTCTTATTGTTATACTGCAGTGCCTTTGCACTGACCATTTCCATACAGATTAATCCTGCGCCCTGTTCTTTACAGAGCGTACGGAATGGCAAATCCGTCACTCCCGCCATCGGTGCCAGCACCAGATTATTTTCCAGTGTAACGTCTCCAATTTTCAGCCCTTGTAGGGTTTCATTTTTCATGTAAAGTTACCTCTTCTGCTCTAGTCATACCGCAAAATTTCTATCATATCATCTGCAATACGCCCATCAAATCTTTTATTTTTTTCTTTTTTCAACGCTTCTATCACATCCAAAGCAGTCTCTCCCCGCTGTATGTGCCTTGATGTATAATCTGCCACTGCAAGAATACGCGCCAGACATGGAATTTCTTCTGCCTGCAAACCTTTTAGATATCCGGATCCATCGTAATTTTCCCGATGATAAAGCACAGCTTCTGCTACATTTCCAGCTCCTTGTAACTGGCAAATAATCCCATACCCCTTTTCCACATAGGTACAAAATTGTGCGTACTCCCCAGGTGTCATATTCTGACACAAAATCAGTGCATCCGGTATTCCTATCATTCCTATCTCGTGCAATAATCCTGCCTGATAAGCATCATTCTGCATCGTTTCATCCAGATTACTACGTAATGCCAATTTCTTCGCATATTCCGCCACCTGTACGCCATGTGCTTCTTCACTCGGGATCTTTGCATCCAATGCTCGCCCCATTGCGCGCATCGTTTTGATTGCCATCCCTTGCAAACGATCTTTTTCTGCCTGGATACGCTGTTTTAAAATTTCCTCACGTCTCGTTTTTTCCACCCAATAAGATTGTATGGTATACATCAGTAGGTAGGCGATTAATACGATACAAATATATAGATACGGAAAACGAAGTGTCACGTTTTCCCCATATAATTTCCGCACTACCATATCCGGATCCACGCGAAAACAATATATAATAGCAGACATGGATATCAGATTCAGCAATACACTATTACGTATTCCCAACATAAATACCGCAATGCACGAAAAAAGTAGTGGAAACATAACACTAAAATATCCTATGCAGCCATGAAAGAAAACATAGAACACGCCGACCAACAAACATGCCGCTGTAACAACGTCAATCCATCGAAGATAATGGTGACGGCATACAAGCAGATTTATCAATAATACCGATGTCAAATAACTAAGCACAATCAGATAATCCCGCGATGCATGAAAGAAAATACCATTAGGGATACTGATCAGCCATAAAACAGCAAAAATGCTCTTCATCCAGAATGCCATCTTTTGATCCTGATATGGGCAGCTTACAACGCGCAATCTGTTTTTCCAATATTCAGTTTGCCGTTGTTTCTGTTTTTGCATCTGTTTCTCCTATTGTCTGTATTTTTCCACTTTTCACTAGTTGTACAACCGTCGCTGCCACCTGCGGTTCGAACTGTTTTCCAGCACCTTTTTCAAACTCTCGTATGATGAATTGCTTCGTACATCGTTTTCGGTAACAGCGGTCTGAATTCATTGCATCCAAGGCATCTGCCGCACAGATAATGTGTACACTCAAAGGTAATTCGTCAGCCTTTAATCCTCGTGGATAACCTTTTCCATCATATCTTTCATGGTGATATGCCGCTGTCAGATCTGCCTGCTGCAAAAATTCCAATTCCGATAAAATTTCTTCTCCCCACAATGTATGTGTTTTCATAATCTCATACTCTTGCTTCGTCAGGGGATCCGGTTTATTTAATATGTGGTCAGGAATCGCAATCTTTCCGATATCATGAAGCATACCGCAGTGATATAATAACAGTATTTCTTCCTCTGAAAACGTTTGGTTTGGAAGATAACGGGCAATCAGGCGTGCATATTCTGCCACGCGCTGGGAATGTCGTCTCGTATAACTGTCTTTTTCGTCGATCATACGTCCAATCGCAGCTACCGACCCCACCAACATATTTTTTGTCTGAAGTACTGCCTTATCTACTTCTGCCTGTAAATTTTTTTCATTTTCACTTTGTTTGATGCGATATTCTTTATAGAAGATATCCATAATGACAACAATCAGACAAAATGCCCAATAGAAAATCGGATAAAACAGATAATAATCATGTCGATACGAATACAGTAAATAGTGACGGAGTGGTGTCCAGAACATAAGCATTACCGCACACCCAAAACCAATACAGATAGGAGCCCCAAACGGAATTCCTAGAAGAATCAATGTAATCAAGGGTATCAAAAAATACCACAAAAGAGAGAATCCGGCGTTTGCTCCCAAAAACAAAATGGGAATCGAGAGAAACAATAAAACAATACTTGTAATTTTGCAAAGCGTACGAACCTGTTCAAAGCGACGGAGCAATAGGGCTGCAAGCACACAAATAACAGCCACAACAAAAGTAGCAATCCCAATAAGCCACTTTCCTTGTCGAAGGTTCTCCATGTCGATCAATAGCATAATGATGCCAAAGGTCACTATAATTCTCTGAAGTGCGCCAACATCAATGGCAGCGGTCTGCTCATATTTATATACATTGTGAACAGCTTTGTACGCTTTGGAAAATAAGTTCATGTTTCTCCTTTTCTAACGCTCTGCCCCTCTATTTTTACTTTCTTTTTCGTAAATCAGGCGTAATCCCTGCAATGTCAGTTCAGGATCATAAATATCAATGCAGTCTGTCTCTTTTGAAATCAGACTTCCCAGACCTCCCGTTGCAACAACCTTAACATTTTCGTACCCGGATTCTGCAATCATATTTTTCACAATATATTCTGTCTGACCAATCTGTCCAAATACAAGTCCTGCCTGCATGGAGGAAATGGTCTCCTTTGCTAAAATATGATCTGGCTTACGAATTTCAATTTCTGGCAATTTTGCTGCTTTTGACCATAACGCCTCCGCAGAAGTACGAATGCCCGGTGCAATCACACCAGAAACATAGGCGCCATCTGCACTAATCAGATCATACGTTGTCGCCGTTCCACAATCAATGACAATTGCCGGTCCTCCATATAATCCCATGGCTCCCGCAGCATTCACAATTCGATCCGCTCCAATTTGACGCGGATTCTCCGTAATAATTTTTACGCCGGTACGAATGCCCGGTTCCACCAGAATCGGATGTACACCAAAATATTTGATGATACCGCTCGTCAGTGAATGCATAATCTTTGGCACAACACTGGCAATGATGACATCATCTACATCCTCTTTTTCGATTGCATTATAGCGCAATATTTCCCCTATTGCCGTTCCAAATTCATCTGACGTGCGCGTCATCCCCGTCGTCAATCGGAAGTTTCCTATCAATTTATCCTGTGAAAAAATTCCAATCGTAACATTTGTATTTCCCACATCAATCGTCAATAACATAGCTTTTCTCCTACTCTTCACCCTCGTATGCTTCTCCCAGATAAAATACTCTATAGTACATTTCCAAAGATTCAAACAGTTCCTCTTTTTCTCGCTGCAGCTGCTTGATTTTTAACACACTTCCTATTTCATCATACAAAATATCGTCATCTTCTGTCTGCGTACGGAGTTGTAATTCTCCTTCCTCGTCAAAAACGACCTGGATTACGCCTCCCACATCTGCCGTGAACAAGACACACATAATATGTAACTCGTCCTGAATCCCCTGTGGCAAAGAGGAAAACTGTTCGTTAAAATAATATTTTTTTGTGTAAGAACTTGCTCCACACAACACGATTTCATCATTCATCAATCGCATATCCCTTTCTATTTTCTCTTTGTCTCATCACACATAGCCATATACGCCTCGAACCGACACTTCGCCAGAATCTACCTGACGCAAATCTTCCTTTGTCTCAACCAATAATTCACCACGCTCGTTGATACCACGTGCAATGCCTTCCCATTCACCTTGTGGATCTAAAACACGCACCATCGCGTTTCGGTTAATTAGGAATCTGTTATATTCTTCCATCACAATAGACAGATCCTGTGTCATACAAAATGCCTCATATAATAGTACAAATTCCTGCCAGATGCGCTGTGTCAATGCTTCACAATTTCCCTTCTTCTGCGTTCCCGGATTCTGTTCCTGCAAAGCCATATCAACAGAGATTGCCTTATCTGCCAATTCTTCTGAAAAAGAGGTCTGATGCACATTGACGCCTATGCCAACAACGACATACTCTGCCTGTCCGTTTGCAGCACTCATTTCCGTCAAAATGCCGCAAATTTTTTTCCCTTGCACAATCACATCATTTGGCCACTTAATCCATGTCTCTATGTCATATAGGTCTTCTATGGCTCTTCGTACTGCAACTGCTGCCACCAATGTCAGTGAATGTAAATGTTCTACCGGCATTGTCGGGCGCAGAAGTAACGATGTAGCGATGGATATATCTGCAGGTGTTTCCCATTGGTGACCGCTTCTTCCTCTTCCAGCCGTCTGCATTCCTGCCGAAATAACCTGGCCTTCCTCGGCACCTTTTATCGCACGACGCTTGATTTCATTATTTGTGGAATCAATACTTTTTAAATACTCATGTTTTATTTGTATCATAATAGGATACTCTCTTATCTTTTATTCTAATGTCGCATACATAATTGCTTTGATGGAATGCATACGATTCTCTGCCTCGTCAAAAACAACAGAACGGTCACTTTCGAAAACCTCATCGGTCACTTCCATCTCTGTCAGACCAAATTTCTCATGGATCTCTTTTCCCACGGTTGTGTCAAGATCATGAAATGCCGGCAGACAATGCATAAAAATCGCCGTGTCTTTTGCATAAGAAAAAGCCTTGGCATTTACCTGATATGGGAGCAAATCATGGATACGTTCCTCCCATACTTCTGTCGGTTCTCCCATGGAAACCCATACATCCGTATAAATAACATCTGCATCCTTACAACCTTGCGAAACATCTTCTGTCAAAGTAATCGTTGCTCCTGTCTCTGCTGCTATTTCCCGGCATGTTGCTACCAATGCCTCATTTGGAAAGTATTTTTTATTGGTACATGCCACAAAATCCATACCAAGTTTTGCGCAGGTAACCATTAAAGAATTCCCCATGTTATAACGGGCATCTCCCATATAAACAAATTTAATGCCTTCTAATGTACCAAATTTTTCCTGAATGGTCAGCATATCCGCAATCATCTGCGTTGGATGAAATTCATTTGTCAAGCCGTTCCAGACAGGAACACCGGCATATTCTGCTAACTGTTCTACAATCTCCTGTCCAAAGCCACGATATTCGATACCGTCAAACATTCTGCCTAGTACACGCGCAGTATCTTTGATGCTTTCTTTTTTACCAATCTGTGAACCAGACGGATCCAAGTAGGTCACATGCATACCCAGATCATGTGCTGCCACTTCAAAGGAGCAACGTGTTCTCGTACTTGTCTTTTCAAAAATTAAAGCAATATTCTTGCCTTTCCTATCATCATGTGCTATCCCGTTTTTCTTTTTTTCCTTTAATTCCGCGGATAATGCAATCAGATAGCGAATCTCTTCGGGTGTAAAGTCTAACAGTTTCAAAAAGTTCTTGCCTGACAAATTCATATGTGTATTCTCCTTTTCGCTACTTTTCCCCACTTTTTTCTCATTGTATTATATTTCGTTTTGATCCGATGTGCAAGTATTACAGCAAAAGGAGCAGGCATATTCGCCTGCTCCTTCTCTTATACCTCTATGTACAAATATTATTTTTCTTCGTCTTTTGCCACTTCAGTAATGGATTTTACCAACCCTGCAATCCCCTGAATTTCTGATGGAATGATAATCTTTGTTGCCTTACCATCTGCTGCTTTTGCAAACGCTTCTAAACTCTTCAACTGCAATACCGCATCGTCTGCAGCTGCATCCTTTAGGAAGCGCAAACCATCTGCATTTGCCTGCTGCACCTTAAGAATAGCTTCTGCCTGACCTTCTGCCTGACGGATCGTTGCTTCCTTCACAGCTTCTGCTTTCAAAATCTGTGCCTGTTTTTCTGCCTCAGCGTCCAAAATAGCAGATTCCTTCTTACCTTCTGCAATCAGAATGGTTGATTTCTTTTCACCTTCTGCAATCAGAATTGCTTCTCTTCGCTCACGTTCTGCCTTCATCTGTTTTTCCATGGCATCACGAATCGCTGCTGGAGGAATAATGTTCTTTAACTCCACACGGTTTACTTTGATACCCCATGGATCCGTTGCCACATCAAGAGCCGAACGCATCTTGGTGTTGATGGTCTCTCTGGATGTAAGTGTCTCATCCAACTCCAGATCACCGATGATATTACGAAGTGTTGTCGCTGTCAGGTTCTCAATCGCCATGATTGGATTTTCAACGCCATAGCAATACAGCTTTGGATCTGTAATCTGATAATATACCACCGTATCAATCTGCATTGTAACGTTATCTTTGGTGATTACCGGCTGTGGTGGAAAATCTACAACCTGCTCTTTTAAATTGACGTTGCGCGCCACACGGTCAATGAATGGCACTTTGATGTGCAAACCAACTGGCCATGTCGTCAAATATGCACCCAGACGCTCGATAACCATGGCATGCGCCTGTGGTACCACTTTGATACAAGAAATGACTAATAACAATAAGACTACCACTAAAACGATAACAACTACCATAAAACTACCTCCCATTATAAATGTCTGTTCTTATCTACTTTCTTTATAGTACCCTATCTTTTTCTTTAAAGCAACATATTTCATTTTTTGTCCACTTTTACACTCTACTTACTATAGAAAAATCCCTTTCTGACTGCTTCATCAGAAAGGGATTCGATCTCTTACTTTAGAAAAATACATGATTGCCAATCACGACACCACCACGACCACTGCTGGTTGGACGGAAGCTAAGCGCTCCACCTGTGTTGTCTGTTCCTGCAAGTGCTGCCTGTGCTGCTTGTATACAAGATGCATTTGGACCACTTGCTGCTACAGATGCAACTGACCCTCTTGCTGCCGGCGTAAACTGTCCACTCTGGTAAACAACGCCATATACAGAACCTGGATATCCTCCACTGCGTACACGGTTGCAAACCACTGCTCCAACAGCCACCTGACCGTCATAACATTCATTTCCTGCTTCACACTGAATCAGTGCTGCTAATATTGTCACATCATCATAAGATGCTGCCACCGCCTGATTCTGTACGGTAACGGCGCGTGCTTTCGCCGCTGCTGCTTCTTCTGCCGCTTTGGCTGCTTCTTCTGCCGCTTTGGCTGCTGCAATCGCTGCCTGCTCTTCTTCGATGGTAATCGCAGTTCCGTAATCTACAGAAACATCAACGTAATCGCTGCTCACATAACCGGTACCTTGTTTGGTAGATACGGCTACCCATCCATCTACCGGCTCCACTTCTGTATTAACTTCAATGGTGTCTCCAATTGCCATTACGGTATAGATGCTGCTATCCGCACTGGCTGCTTCACGAATGCGGATACCGCCTTCTTTCGCCTTTGCGTAGGTCTTACATACCTGTGTAGCGAGAGCATATGCATCGTCGCCTGTGACACAATACTCGCCTAACACATATCCATTGACATTACCGGATGTGATTTGATACCAGTCGCCTTCTGTTCCTGTAACCTCAGCCACATCTCCCTGATACATCTTACCAACAATATCAGACTCTGCATTTGCAGCTGCTCTTACATATAAGAACTCATCTACATTTGCCATCAGACGATTCTGCCATTCTGCATTCTTGGTCTGTGGCTGTTCTTCTGCTGCGGCAACAACTGTCACCTGTGATTCTTCGACATCTGCAGTAGCATAAGCACCTGCCTCCATCGTACTGACTGCCTGAACAATACCAGCGGTACGATATCCGTTCACCGAATCACTAGCCTTGTTGTTCTGACTCAGTACGGTTGTCGTACTCATGGCGGTCAGTGCCAACGCTACTACGGTTCCCTGTGCAACGCGCTTTTTCCAACTATCATTCATATTAAAACTAATCCTCCATATTGATGTAATACTATTTATATATCAAGTATTGCATTTCTATGATATTTTATACAAAATTTGTTACAGATGTTACAAATTTATTACGAATTATAGCAATATCATTCTTTTTTGTCAAGTTTTGCCTTTTTACCCAAAAAGATTGCCCAGCATTTCCTGCAAAAGAACCTCCTGTTCTACCGGTGTCATTGCCTCCTTGCTTGCCGGTTTGCCTGTCGGTTTCTTTGCCAGTTTATTCTCCCTTACTGCTCTTTTTTCTTCCTCGCTTTCCCCCTCCTCATAATCTCCTAAGACATCCTCTACATACGCCTGAATTTCCTTTGTCGCCAGTTCACATTTTTTTGCAAAGCGCATAAAACGAATCACAAAAACAAGCAATAAAAGTGCAATACTTAGCAATAAACCCAGCCCAATCCAGACTCCTATGTCTGCCACTCCCATATCTACCATATCTTCCATCCACATTGTTCCCACGTTGTTTCCTCCTCCGAGCTCTTTCTTATATGAAAGAATAGTACAAGCATCCCTCTGCAAAAAATGGCAGAAAAAGCAGATATCCTGCATCTTGACAATTTTCCAAAGGAAGGTAAGATTTATATAGACTTAATATAAAAGGAGTTTCTTATGAAAAAAATAGTTATGACAGGTGGCGGTACTGCCGGACATGTAACGCCTAACATTGCCCTGTTTGATTCCCTCAAAAAAGAAGGCTACGAGATTCACTATATCGGTTCCTACGAGGGTATCGAAAAAGGATTGATTGAAGATAAAAAAATCCCTTATTACGGTATTAGTTCCGGTAAATTCCGTCGTTATCGTTCATGGACAAACCTTACTGACCCGTTCCGCGTTATCCATGGATTTTTTCAGGCTCGCAGATTGCTCGGCAAAATAAAACCTAACGTTGTTTTTTCGAAAGGCGGTTTCGTTTCTGTTCCGGTTGTTATGGCGGCGAAAACAAGACACATTCCCGTTATTATCCACGAATCTGATTTAACACCTGGCCTTGCCAATAAACTTGCTATGCCATCTGCAACGAAAGTATGCTGCAATTTCCCGGAAACTGTACCATATCTTCCAAAAGACAAAGCAGTTCTTACGGGTTCTCCTATTCGTCAGGAATTATTGCACGGCAGCAAGCAGGCAGCCAAGGAATTCTGCGGTTTCACCTCAGATCTGCCAATTCTTATGGTTATGGGTGGTAGTATTGGCTCCGTTTACATCAACAACGCCATTCGCGGCTGTATCGACGAGTTGCTCCACAAATACCAGATCATTCACTTATGTGGCAAGGGAAATATCGATGAACAGTTAAAAGATAAAAAAGGCTATGCACAGTTTGAATACATCAGTGAAAATCTTCCGGATCTCTTTGCTGCTGCAGACCTTGTTGTGGCAAGAGCCGGTGCAAACTCTATCTGTGAACTATTGGCATTGCATAAACCAAACATTTTGATTCCTCTTTCTAGAAACGCCAGTCGAGGGGATCAGATTTTAAATGCCAATTCTTTTGCAAAGCAGGGATTTTCTGTTGTACTCGAGGAAGAAGACGTCACGTCTGAGACCTTAATGAAAACCATTGACGATGTTATGACACATCGCAGCAAATATATCGAAAATATGAAGAACAGCGGTCAAATGAATGCGATTGAAACCATCATGGGATTAATCAAAGACGTCAGCCGCTCCTAAAGTTTTTATCAAGAAAAGATCAAACCGCTACACTCCCCGTATCCAAGGAATGTAGCGGTTTTTATTATCCTATTTTGTATTCTAAGTTCACTTTTTACATCTTAATCTGGTCGCGGATCGCATCCAGCTCCTCTGCACGAAACTCACTATGGCTCCAAGTGACATCTTTCGTATTACCACCTTCATAACGCGGAATCACATGCATATGAAAATGGTGTACGGTCTGACCTGCTGCCTTGCCATTGTTCTGCACCAGATTGATACCATCACATTGCAATGTCTCTTTCAAATGCGCTGCCACCTTTTTCGCGATAGGAAGTACCTTCGCTGCCACTTCATCCGGCATCTCAAACAGGTTCGCATAATGGTTTTTTGGAAGAATCAGACAATGTCCTTTCGTTGCCGGTTCTACATCCATAATCACTTGAAAATCTTCATCTTCAAAAATTGTTCTTGATGGAATATCACCATTTAAAATCTTACAAAAAATACAGTTCTCGTCTCTCATGTTCTCTTCCTCCATTCATAATGAGATGCTCTCCGGTTCTTCTAAACCTTTGGCACTATGTCTTATTTATCCTGTGAAAAGGTAAAAATCTCGTCCAACATACGAAGTGTTTTGAAGTTTCCTTTTGTTGTCAGATCGCCAACACTAAAAGCACGCTGGAATGTCATCTGTCCTCTGACTAACTGATCCATTATCTCCTGTGGTACTTTTATGTAAACATCAATGTCTTCTTCCTGTCCATAATGACAGACAATTTCATCACCATCAACACTCACAAACAGTGGTTTTCTTTTTCCACCAATCATAAACAGATAGCGCGCTGCAAAGTCCGGCTGTGGTGCAAAATGTGATTGGAACTCCATAATATATTCTGTCGCCTGATCTCGCATTTCCTGCCCCATCATGCCACGGAACATACTTGACAACTCTTCTATGTCCTGACGTTGTTTCTTTACATAATTGTCATCTGAAACATACTGGGACAATTGTTCACTTTCCTGTGGCGTCAGCTCAAGCTGCTGTGTACGAAGAATACTGCGTGTTACCGCCTGGTTACTCGTCGGAAGACCTTTCGATTTCTGGGAAATCGTACGATACAGATTCTCCGCCTTTTTTTCTATGATATGTGCATATTCCTGGTTTACCTGGAAACTCACCAAATCTTCTACATAACCACACAGACCGGCACATGGAAGTCCACCTAAGATTTCCCACGCATTTTCCAATGTCAAAGTGCCTTCCCGCTCACCATACGTCGTAGACATAACCACTGGCTGCATATAAGTTGTCGCAATACTTTCCTTATCACCGTAAAGCCAGCAGGCATCCAAAAACTGGTTCATATAGCCACCAATACCCAGCCATTCTACCGTTGTTGCCAGAATAATACCATCTACATCCTTCAGTGTCTGTGGCAGCATGGAAATCGCGTTTTTCTGCTCATAAATATTATATCGATGAACTTCTACCCGAAGCTCAACCAATACATTTTCCATTTTTTTAATAACGTAAAGCGTTGGGTCATCCAATACGCCTCGTCCACCATAATAAATATTGACCTTCATAAAAACCTCTGTCTTTGCGCTATCATCTTCTTGTTTTTCGCACAATTCATTCCTTTTTATTATAAAGAACCTGTTTTCCTTATGCAAGAAAAACCCTGCGCATACGCGTTCTTTCTATAATTATACAAACAAGTACTCTACATCTGCAAAGATAACGCGATCCATGGGCTGCAATTTCTGTTTTTGGGTGTATTCCAGTAAGATGCCATTGACGTATGTCCCATTGGTCGAATTCAAATCCTCTATATAAAACTCCTGCTTGTGACGTGTAATACGGGCATGATGGCGACTGACTACGACGGAATGTAAACATGCATCATTTTCCATTTCTTCTGATCCAATCCGAAATACTTCGCCTTTTATGTAATAATCCGATTCTTCTGCACTTCCCTGATACAAAAGTCTTCCCTCACATCCATTCGTACTTTGATTTAAGAGAACGGTTCTTTCTATTTCTACTGGTTCGGGTTCTATAACAACATCATTTTTCGTACCATGTATCGCTTTACTCTGTGAAAACCAGGAACAAATCAGCTCCTTTATGTGCTGTCCTTTTTTCCTGATTTGCTCTAAGAGTCTTTCATATGGCGACTCATAATAGATTTCTTCCGCTTCATTCTCTTCCGGCTTATCCTCTTTAAAAGACCATGCGTCCTCATCCGCCTTCTTCTCTATTTCAGGAAAATCTTCTACCTCTTCTACCTTTTTTTGCTGCGGTGCCAGACGCTTCATTTTTTCCTGTAAATAACACAAAAGATCGTAAAGTGTTGTCCCCTCCTGTAGTGCCATATTGTACATCTCATAGCAGGTACGCATCAGACTTTCCTCCTGATGATCCACAACCGCTAAGATATATTCCATAATGTCTACAATCGTACCTTCAGTTTCTTGTAAGAAAGGACAATAGCACAAGAATACACGGAACTGCCCCTGTCTTGCCACATAGATCGTCTCTGGACATAGGCTTACCTTTTCCTCATGTAAAAGATATTTGTGTATCTCTTCATACGCTGCTACAAGATAAAGCAGGATTTCCTCCATGCAGTCATAAGTTAATTCTTTTTGCTGCAAATAATCTTTTAAAGATTGTTTTCCGGAAATGTCATACCAAAACTGTATCGCTCCATTCACTTCCATTGTACAGAAAGAAAGCAAAACACGTATTTCATTTTCCTTTAACATCTTCTCTTCATAATCCGATATATACTCTTTTGTCGTAACAATCATATAGCTGTCTTTTTGCGTTCTCTTATAACTAATATCCACGAATACACTTACCTCCCCACCTGCAACTGTTCGTTCAATACCCATCCTTTTCGAAACATAGAAACCACATCTATGGTATATGTTGTATTCTTAGCGAACAGCAACGCCTCATGATAAACCTCATAACCTAAGACTACCAAAGCTCCTATGATTACCAGACTAATGGATATAACCCAGGATGCTTCTACGGTGTAACTAGCTTCTCTCCACATGACGTCACACCGCCTTTGCTGCCGTTGCCCCCAAGCATAAAAATAATAAATATGCTACAAGTAAAAAAGGAACAAATGGCAGACTTTCCTCTTTCTCCTTTCGAAAAAAGACACATGCTACAACACCAAAAATCGCAGCCATAACCGATGCCATCCAAAGAATCGTCAGGTTATTCCAAAATCCCAGATATACTCCCATGGATGTCACCAAAAAAGCATCCCCTTTTCCCACCTTTCCATGAGATAAAATACTAATCAGATACAACACGATTCCAACAAGCATGCCACCACACATATTCAACGCTGTCTGTTTTCCATCGTAAAAATGTAGCAATACCCCTACAATGCCAAATGCACTGATAACAACCAGGTGTATCTGCCGTTTCCACAAATCCTCCACGGTACAAATACTTAACATACCAACTAAACCCAATACGTCCATTTCCTTCCCCCATTATTCACATACACATTTTTTACATCCCTGCATCCCTGCCACTTCACTTCTATGCCTGCGATAGATTGTTCTTTTTAATCCACCGCAAGACAATCTGCTATGATAATTTTCCCCATAATCCGTAATGTAAACCACGCCCTTTTTTGTCTTTTTACTCTTGCAGGTACGACATGGCGCATATCTACTGCCATCTGCATTACGAAGCTTTTCGACTGCACCTGCATCTACAGCAATAATTGCAGGATGCAGATAGCTACAATCGTACCTTGCATGATACACACTTCCCCTTGCTGTCACATATACAAAGTCATTGCCCATTTGTTCTTCCGTATCATCCCATCCAATCCACTTTCGCCAGCTTGTGCTTGATTGCATATGCCACTGCATTTTTCCCAATATCTGTATCGGGAACCAAATGTCATACGTTGCCGTCAAAACCACATAATTATCCGCTATAGATGATTCTTCGTAAGAAATACCCAAGATTCCCCCGGTAATGTAAGATACCGGTGTTTTCTTTGCTACAATATTTGCATTGGCAGCTAATATAAGAACTGGCAAGTGGATTTCCTCTTTGCCACAACAAACTGCTGTTTTGGCTGCCACTTCTTCTAACCCTCTTGTCACACCAATCTGTACCATTGCCATTCTAAGAAAAAACAGAATAAACACACACAAACTGATAAAAAGCGGAAGTACAATTGCCGCTTCAATTGTATAACTTCCATGAAAAGAGGTGCAAAAGGGTGCCTCTTTATAATGATCAAGGTCTGAAGTACAGAATGTTTTATTTCTGCTAAAACAAAGAGATTTGATGATAGATTTTTTGATAGAAATTATAAAAAACAAAGGTCCGTTTTTTCGCTGTGCAACGCGAAAAAAAGTTTGAGAAAGAGACACCCTTTTACACCTCCCATCTGTTTAATAGCTAATTGTTTCTACACATTTTGATTGATATAATGGCAGCCACAATTTTTCCATCGGAAGAAAACCATCAAACATGCCTTCTCCCTGATACACACTTAAAATTTTCATTGTACAGATCATATTGTCCATACACACATATGCATATTCTTCTTGTTGATGCATCGAAGCCTCCATCAGATCCATACATCCATATGCCAGCTTCTTTTGCGATTGCAAAACAACAAGAGCCAACAAATATTGTTCGTATCCCAAGCCTTCCTGTACAGAAGCATCTGCAGCTTCCCCTAACGCATCCATCAAATGGCCCAGACGGCTCTGCCACTGCGCTTCCGTTTTTATCACGGGCACATTCTTTCCATCTAATAAAATACGCACATCTAAAACACTCTCGACAAGCGCCCACACCGCAACCACCGCTGCCTGTACAACCTGAATCAATGGTGGGTTTGCCAATAGCCCTGCGATTGCTACGGCAATTTCGTAGCTTTGCTGCATCATATGCGGATTTGATAAAATCACAGCCAAATTCTGCACTTCGCGAACTGCTAGTAACCGCATGACAACCTGTTCTAAATTCTCGCGATCGCTATTTTTTTGTGCAATCAGATACTCTACTTCATAGTCCAGCGCATGGTTTTTCTTTTCTTCACTACCGAAATGCCCAAATTGCTGCACGACATACCAATCAAACCAAAAACAATCCATCGCATCCGGTTCCACACTCTTTGTCGTCCCCTGCCATAAATCGCGACTTGCCATCGGTTCTGTGATATGGACTGTTTTGGAAGATATATCCCATTCACCAATCACAAGTCCCAACAGCCCCTGCTCTTTTAGCTGCCAAAATAGCTCCAGTGGATTTTCCGACACCGGCACTGGCTCCATTTCCGGCATTTTTTCCGTTCCATCCTCCGGTTGCGCCTGTTCTGTTTCTTCTGCCATTCCCTCTATGCCTTTTTGTGCATTTTCCACAAGCTCTTCTACATCCGGTGCATCCTCTGTCCATTGTATATGCTGCATTTCATCACTCATATTTTCCCATAAGCCTTGCGCCACCTGATACCTTGCATATGCAGCCCCCTGTTGTATCAATCCTGCTCCAGAGGCATCCGCCAGAAGCCCATATTCCAGTACACTGCTTTCTTCCGGTGCAATTTCAAAAAGATATAAGCCTCCTGTTTCCTTGCTGTCCGAACAATTTGCCCACGCGAAATCTGATAGTCTCTTTTCCACATGGGCAATATCCATGTCCGGGCCTCCATAGCCTGCATCTAATGCCAAAATCCCATAATTCTCCCATAGATAAGGCTGATATTCTGAAAATGCATTTGCTGTGACTGTCCTAGTCACGCTCTTACTTTCCAGACGCATTTCAAAGATGCGCAGTGTTTCTACCATTGAAAAAAACAAACTACACAACAGCAGCAACAGCAAACTGAAGAAAATTGTCACACTCCCCTGTTTCATTTACACCTTTCCTGCTTCTCGGTTAATGGTTTTAAAAATATTATTGACAAGCTCCGTTATCTGCTTTTTGAAGATCAACACCAGGCCAATGAGTACGACCAAAATCAATATCACTTCCACAACACCTACTCCATCTTCTTCCATCAAAAAATTCTTTACGCTCATAAAATACCTCCTGTTTTTATAAATGTTTCATTGTCATCATTGCAGGCAAGATCAAAATGACGATCACAATCCCCAGCATTCCCATCATCGGAAACAGCAGTTTCACCGAAGCCTCCTCTCCTTCTCGCTTCACCTGGTTTTTTCGCATTTCAAAGGCAATAAGATTCTCCTGTTCCAATTGCTGTATCATATGCTGACTGCCCTGTCTTCTATTTTGTTCCAGCAGCAATGCTAATTTTTTATATTCCTTTCGTCCACTTTCCTTTCCAAAACGCATAATAGCGTCGGCCTCTCGTACGCCATCACGCATTTCATATGATAACTTTTTCCATAACTCATATCCTTCCTGCACTTTTCCGGTCTGCTTCTTCCTACGTTCATAATTCTCCGTCATCTTTCTGGCAGCCTCCGTAAACGTTACACCTGCCGCCAAAAACAGAGATAGTTCCTCCACTAACATGGGATAATCTTTTTTTCGTTTTTCTAAAATGATTTTTTTCTGTTTTTGTTCCTCTAATTTTTGACCGTAGGGAAGCAAAAAGCACACAACGATACCAAGAATAGATAGCATGGCACCATCCATGTTTCCTGTCTTTTTCCACTGTAACGGTATTCCCGCAATGTCCGATGGTAATGTTATCTCGCCTTTTTCTAATGACTGCTGCCTGATTTTCTTCTGAATCTCGCGTCGCAAGCCCTTCTCTGTCTCTACACTGCACGGACATAGTTGCATCGAAAAACGGTAAATCTGCTGATATTCTCCACAGGTAAGAACTGCCGTTGCCTCTACCAGTTCCGGCTCATCCAATTCATTTTCTTTGATAACACCATCCGTACCAATATAGGTATAATCGTCAAAACTCCATTCCGCAGCAACCATCCCATCCTGATATGTATCCTGTAGAATCACATCTGACATGACTTGTTCCAGCGCTTTGTTTTCTCCCAGAAAAGTTGCATCAATTTCTTTTTTTGCCTTCTCCAAAAGTTTCTTCGCTTCATTCTTCGTCGGCTGTTTTTCTTCGATTTCAAGTTCCACCGTTCCCTTGTAAACATCCGACTTTAATTCGAGTTCCTCTACGTAACTTCCCATTCCCAATTCTCTTCGAAAAAGGGTTCCATCAAATCCCAGATTTGCCGCATACCACTGCTTTATGCTCAACATGCTCCCAACGATTTCAATTCCTAACAAAAGAAAAATGATTTTTTTATCCGCTCCAGCAATACTCCACTTTTTACGCTTTCCCCAATAGATAAAAAATACAAGACATAAACCACTCATTACTACTGCTTGTATCATATATCCTCCCCATCCATATCACATCGAAATATCCATCATACGCCGGCTCCACCACACCATCAGAACATAACATACCAGGCAGGCACTCATAATGCATACACCTAACATATTGTGATATAAAACCTTCAATAAATCCGATGACGTCACACGCACATAGCCAATAATGACAATCGGCACAATCCACATGATTTTCATCTCCAGTTTCTTTTGTGCCATCATTGTCTCAATTTCTTCCTGCAAACTAAGCTTTTCTCCTATTTTTTCAGCACATCTTTGCACATTGCGTCCATAGTTTCCCCCCAGCCTCTTTGCTGCATATAAAACCTCTCCAAATTCTATCGCCTCCGTCAGTGCAATTTGTTCTGCCATCTCCATGCAGGCTTTTTCCACCGGGATATTAACCTTAACTTTCTGATTCATCTTATGAAGTGCAACAGCCACTTCTCTTCCATCTATGCCAAGCATCTCTATCTGTTCTTCCACATGTAAAAAACTATTTTCCAGGGAAATACCTGCCTGCAAAAATCCAGCCAGCATTTCTAACATCTCCTTAAACGCACGGCTTTTTCTTTGGTTTTCCCTTTCCTTTTTTACCTGTTGATAACCACGCGAAAAAACAATATACGCAGCCGGGAAAAGCAGGATACCATACCAGGCATCATAAAAGATCCATGCTATGATAAGAGTAATACCAATGGATGCAGCTATTTCCACCAGCGGTTTTTCTTGTTTTCTTTGCCAACGTGCCGCATGTACTTTTGGTTGCGTGACATTTTGTTTTTCATTACCCACTCTCCTTCCACCTTCTCTTTCTGCTTCTTTTCTTCAAAGGCAAATATCGTTTGCACCTGTATCTCCCCATTCTCTATGCCAAGTACTTCCACAATCTCTGCAACTTTACGGCTTTTATCACGCATACGTTCCAAATGAATAATAAGATCAACTCCAGATGCAATCTGCGAACGAAGCGCCAACAGTGGAATTTCTCCTGCTGCAAGAGCCATGGTCTCCAGACGGCATAACATATCTTTTGCGGAATTTGCATGACCAGTAGAAAAGCTTCCATCATGTCCTGTATTAAATGCCTGCAGCATTTCAATGGCCTCAACACCTCTGCATTCTCCTACAACAATCCGGTCAGGACGCATACGAAGCGATGTTTTCACAAGATCTCGAATACTGACTTCTAACTTTCCTTCCATCGTTGCTTCTCTTGCTTCCAATCTGACCAGATTTGCAACTGATCTCATTTGTAATTCCGCCGAATCTTCGATCGTAATCACACGTTCCTCCACCGGAATAAACTCTGACATTGCATTGATAAACGTTGTTTTTCCAGAGCCTGTCCCACCCGAAACAAATATGTTATAACCGCATTGCACCACTTCTTTGATAAATGCCATAACTTCCAATGAAAGTGCCTGCCACTCTACCAGCTTTTCCATGGTAATCCATTCTTTCGGAAATTTACGAATGGATAAGACGCTATGATCCAGCGCAATCGGTGGCAGCACGATGTTGATACGGGAACCATCTGCTAATCTGGTATCTACAATCGGATGTGAGGTATTTGCCATTTTATTATTGCTAGCAACAATACGCTGAATCACATCCTCCAATTTTTCCGCAGATGAGAATGCAAGTTCCGTTCTTTCCACGCGACCAGCCCTCTCCACAAAAATGATATCCGGACCATTTACCATAATCTCTGTAATCGCTTCATCGGCCAGCAAATCTTCTAACACATCCAGCCGGCGCAACCCATAAAAAATCTTTCGCTGCAATTCCATTCTCTGTGCAACCGATAGATACGCTTCCTGTCCTATGTCGCATATTTTTTGTTGTATCATGGAAAGCAATTCCTCATCAGAAACCTCCCTGGTCATATCTAATTCCTGTAGAATTTCTTCCTGTATGCGCTTTTTAACCGACTCCATATGACAAATCCTTTGCCATGACTCCCTGTCGAATCATACGTCTTACAAACATACCCAGATTACCTTGAATCAGCTCTTCGATTGCATAAGTTCCATCCACCAGATTGCCGGCCGACATTGGCAGCATCACTTCATGAATTTCCGCATTCTGGTAATGCGTCTGTGCATATTCTACAAATTTTGTCTGACTCTTTTGATAATAATCCCCTGGTTTCCCTAGCACGATAAATTCCTGACACCCGGATACAATATCCTGAAATCCCCGAATCGTTCTGCCAAATAAAATAACGATGGTATCATAATCACTCATCATCAGACGATGCATAAATGTAATCCATGTTTCCTTTTCCACATCTGCCATTTCCTCTGGCCCTGCAAATGGATTAATATAATCCACGCCCATAAAACAATTTGTATACACGCCAATATCATCTTCCGGCGGCTGTGGTTGTGTCATCAGATATAACAGATCAATAAAGCTGCGGCTCCCCTGTTGTTTCGTTAGCATCTGCAAAATACTCAATTCCTCAATATCCAGGAGTAGTACTTTTCCCCCTTCGCGATACACCTGTGCTAATGACATGGCAAACGGTAATTGCAATTCGTGAGAAATGGGAGAATAAATTCCCACCAGTCTGGTTTTTCCTTTTTTACTATCATTCCACCAGCTGCTCGTCTCTTTTTGCTGTATACGCTTTAGCATTTCTTCTACGATTTCCATTGATTGGTATTTGTAAACCATCGGCAGGTGCTCATATTCACCTGCAATCACATCGTCACACAAATAGAATTTTTCCCGCACCAGATCCTTTCTTGAAAATTCTAAAACACTTAAAAAATCCTTGTTTAAAATGCCAATCGAATATACCGTATCACTGGCAAGAAATGCCTCCTCCGATGTAAACGAAGCAATGGTTACATCCCGCAAATGCTCCATCAAATAAGCGGAAAACGCATGTACATATGCCTCATCGTTGTCACATATAACGATACTTCGTTTTGTCACTCCATCCCCTCCTTCATGATGCAAATTATAACTGCCCCCATAATGCAGATTGTAAAATGCAATTTCTCCTTTTTGTTTGTTCCTGTGAAATAAACTGAATTTTGCTTATAAAGAAGGACATCATACATTTCATATCGCATTGATTGTAAACGATATAGAAATTGTCCTTTTAGAATCCATCGCGCTATGCCAATGATAGCTCCGATGAACAATGAATAGATGATGACTGCTAGTGCCAGATCCGCTCCCATAATCGTTGATAATGCCGCAATCAGTTTGATATCACCGGCTCCCAATCCCCGCATCAGATAAACCGGATATAATATCACCACTGGAAAAACCAGCCTTATGAGAAATAGTATCACTCCCCCAGATCTTATCCCCATCGACGAAAGCATTGCTCCCGCCAAAACACCAAGTACAATCAGCCCGTTCGGTACACGCATTGTCTTAAGATCTGTACAGACAGCTGCAAATGTAAGTACCAGGGCTACTCCCCCTTCCATAATTTTTCTCACCTCTCCTTCCTTGCCCCCAATTATTGCACGAAAAAACCTCTGCTGTCCATGACCTTTCCGATTTCTTTCATCTTTGTCGGCATTTCACAAAGTTTTGCTATCCAGTTTTCGCATATATACCAAAAAATCAATCTTTTTCTACTTATGTAACTCGTCCTTTTTGTATGTTATAGCCACGAGTCAATAACAAAAGTGGCAGCATTTCGCATTTTTTATTTTTGTCCCTGTAAATCTTTTTCGCATGAATGTATAAATTTAACATTCTGACTCATACTTTGTAATAAAGAGTATAGGGATAGAAAGTCTAACTATTAAAAGTCAAGACTAAAATAGTATTTTTTGAATGAATTACAG
>OGDN01001714.1_pt1 | contig 33208 bp, 30 predicted proteins | sample 1570271 | NCBI WGS metagenome assembly OGDN01 (sample SAMEA4384481, study PRJEB24528) | human gut metagenome | reverse complement strand
TGAGTTTGTGATATTGGGTGTGGTATCTTTAACTATGGGAAACTCCGTTTTCCCAGTTGGAAACCGTCTGCCGGCTGACGAAAAGCGCCTGCGCAAGCTGTTCCTGCGTCATGCCCTTTTCGCGGCGCGCCTGCCGGATTTTTTCGCCGAGGTTCTGCGTCATGGATTCGTCCCTTGCGTCAGATGCACCATCGAGGTAAACGCGCACGCGTTGCCGTTCGCATCCGTACCCCTGAGCATGATTCCAATGCAGTCAGTGGCTTGCAGCGCGGCCGCGTCTTCATAGAGCAGCGGCTCGTCGCCCTGATTCATCTCGCCAAAACCGAAAATGGAGGTCGGCAGAACAACCTGTAACCGCTGTTCGCCTTGGTCAAAGAGCACAATCATCACGCTTTCCGGCGTAAAGGCTACATCGCTTTCATTCTGCATGGAAAAGCTGTAATACCAGCCCTGTCCGCCCTGAAAGAATGCGTCCTGTGTCAATCCCACGGGATCCTGAGTCGGCTCAATGCGGATATATGCCTGATTTTCCTGCGGTTCGGCTTCTTTCGTAAAATCCTCCGGCGTCAGCTTTGGCCTGATTTCGCCGGAAAGCGGAATATACAATTTGAAGGTCAGCTCGTTTCCGTTGTCGTCCTTTCCCTCGACGGCTACGCCGTAACCGATACCGCCGTCTGCCAGACGGTTGGTGGAATAATTGACAAAACCGCCCTGTTCCAGTCGCGTCGTATACCAGTACCACGCGATCTCGTCGCCCGTCATTTCGCTGGTATACATCGGCAGTTTTTCATTGTTGAAAAAGACCTCGGTGATCTTTTCCATCGTGAAAGGAACGCCGTTTGTCTCCTGCGCAAAGATGAGGATGTTCCACAGATACGGCTTCGCATCATCGCCGCTCTCGATGAGCATCAGCGGCTTTTCCGCCGTGGTCAGCTCCACATAAGCCTGCCCCTCCTGCGGCTGCGCATCCGGCTGCTGGAACCACTCCCACGAATACCGCTCGCCCTGCGGCGCCTGTGTTTCCTGCACGGCGGCCTCCGCAGTTGTGCCCGCGCGGCGGCTCTTGTAAATCGGATATACCGCCATCACCAAAATCGCGACAAAGGCGATCAACGCCGCGGCGGCCAGAATACGCTTGTGCAGCGGGGTCGGTTTCGGCGCGTCCATGGGGATATCCAGCAGCTTGCAAATGGCTTCCCGTTGTTCCTGCGTGGGTTCAACGCGCCCATTTTCCCAATGGGAAACCAGCTGGCGCGAAACGTCCAGCGCCTGCGCAACCTGATCCTGCGTCAGTTTTTTATCTTTTCTTGCGGCAGTCATCCGTTCGGAAAATGTCGTCATAATTTCTGATTCCTTTGATTTGAATTTGATGTCAATATTATACCCATTTTACGAAATCTGTGCAAGCCTGTACCCCCCCCCGATGATTTTTTTCTCTTTTTTTGCATGCAATAATAATCATCGTTTCTGTATGAAGCGGCATATAAAAACGCCCGCCCGCACCTTCTTGAGAGATGCGAACGGGCTGATATTGATATCTGTCTTTACGCGTTTTTGCTCTTGATATATTCGTCGATGGCCTTTGCGGCGTGTTTACCCGCGCCCATGGCGAGGATGACCGTTGCCGCGCCGGTGACAGCGTCGCCGCCGGCATATACGCCTTCGCGGCTGGTCAGACCGTCATCGCCGTTGGTGATGATGCAGCCGTGCTTGTTCGTCTCAAGGCCCGGCGTGGTATGGCGGATGAGCGGGTTCGGGCTGGTGCCGATGGACATGATCATCGTGTCCACATCCAGCACAAATTCGCTGCCTTCCTTGACGATCGGGCGGCGGCGGCCGGAGGCATCCGGTTCGCCCAGCTCCATCTCCACGCAGCGCATGCCGCAGACTTCGCCGTTCTCGTTGCCGAGCACCTCAACCGGATTGGTGAGGGTCTTGAAGATGATCCCCTCTTCCTCGGCATGCTCCACTTCTTCCTTACGGGCCGGAAGCTCTTCCATGCCGCGGCGGTAGACGATGTAAACCTCTTCCGCACCGAGACGCTTGGCCGAACGCGCCGCGTCCATCGCGACGTTGCCGCCGCCGACCACGGCGACCTTGCCGCTGTGCTTGATCGGGGTTTTGCTGTCCTCGCGATACGCCTTCATCAGGTTGATGCGGGTCAGATACTCGTTGGAGGAATACACGCCCTTGAGGCTCTCGCCGGGGATACCCATGAAGCGCGGCAGGCCGGCGCCGGAGGCGACATATACGGCCTCAAAGCCCATCTCAAACAGCTCGTCGATGGTGAGCACCTTGCCGATGACCATGTTCGTTTCGATATCCACGCCCATGGCTTTCAGGCCGTCGATTTCCTTCTGCACGATGGCCTTCGGGAGACGGAACTCCGGAATGCCGTAGACAAGCACGCCGCCCGCCAGATGCAGGGCTTCGTAAATCGTGACCTTATATCCCAGCTTCGCCAAGTCGCCCGCGGCGGTCAGGCCGGACGGACCGGCGCCGATGACGGCGACCTTGTGGCCGTTCGGAGCCGGCGCTTCGGGATGATCCTCCACGTGCTCACGGTGCCAGTCGGCCACAAAGCGCTCCAGACGGCCGATACCGACCGGCTCGCCCTTGATGCCGCGCACGCACTTGCCCTCGCACTGCGTCTCCTGCGGGCAGACGCGGCCGCAGACGGCGGGCAGGGCGGAGGACGCGGTCAGCACCTTGTAAGCGCCCTCCATATCCTCGTTGGCGACGCGCTCGATAAACGCGGGGATGTCAATCTGAACCGGGCAGGCGCTGCGGCAGGGCTTTTTCGGGCAGTTCAGGCAGCGCTTGGCCTCGTTCACGGCCATTTCATAGGTATAACCGAGGGCAACCTCGTTAAAGTTCTTGTTGCGAACGTTGGGTTCCTGGGAAGGCATCGGGCACTTCTTCGGGTCCATATTGCGCATGACGGCCATGTTACTTGACCTCCTTGTTCATCAGGTTGCAGTGCGCCTCGCGGGCATGCTGTTCAAAGTCGCGGTACATCGTGCTGCGCTTCATGGCCTCGTCGAAATCGACCAGATGGCCGTCGAAGTCCGGGCCGTCCACGCAGGCGAACTTCGTTTCGCCGCCGACGGTCAGGCGGCAGCCGCCGCACATGCCCGTGCCGTCGATCATGATCGGGTTCATGGAAACGACAGTCTTCACGTTGTATTTCTTCGTCACGGCGCAGACGAATTTCATCATGACCAGCGGGCCGATGGCGATGACCTCGTCATACTCGTTGCCCTCCTGAATCAGGCGCTCCAGCGCGGCGGTGACCAGGCCTTTTTCGCCGTGGCTGCCGTCGTCGGTCATCATGACCATCTTGCTGGAAGCGGCCTTGAACTCGTCCTCCAGAATCACAAGGTCTTTATTGCGGAAGCCGACGATGGCATGCACTTCGCAGCCCTGCTCGTGCAGCTTCTTGGTCACGGGCAGCGCGATGGCGCAGCCCACGCCGCCGCCGACCACGGCGACCTTTTTGAGGCCATCGGTGTGCGTCGCAACGCCCAGCGGGCCAACGAAATCATGCAGGCATTGACCCTCTTCAAGGGTATCCAGCTCCATCGTCGAGCCGCCGACGATCTGGTAGATAATCGTGATCGTGCCGCCCTCGCGGTCATAATCCGCGATGGTCAGCGGAATGCGCTCGCTGTCCTCCAGCGCACGCAGGATAATGAACTGGCCGGGTTCCGCCTTCTTGGCGATAAACGGCGCATCGATCACCATCTTGGTGACGGTCGGGTTCAGGCGCTCTTTTTTGATGATTTTGAACATGACGCTTCCTCCTGAATCAAACTCCGAATCACGTTCCTTTAACGCGCGGAACGTAAACTGTTAATTTATTCGACACAAAACGGCGTTGCCCTGCATTTTATGTGATTTTTCCGTCCAAGCCTGTCATCAATACAGGGGACGCCGTTTTTTCCGGCGTCCCCCGTAAAAATCGGATTGGAGCTTGATTAGAAGTCAACCTCGGTGTCATAGTAGCAGCACTTGAGCAGCTTCTCCATCTCCTCCTGGCTCGGCTGACGCGGATTGGAGCCGGTGCAGGCGTCGGCGATGGCGTTCTTGGCGATTTCCGGCAGGCGCTCCAGGAAGACGTTCTCCGGCACAAAGCCCTGCTCGCACGGATAGCTGTCCGCGCCGTAGTGCCCGATGCAGTGCGGGATGTTGAGGTCGTCGTTCATCTTGCGCAGATAGGCGATCAGCAGCGCGACCTTCTCGTCGTCGTCCTTGCCGCCCAGGTGCATATAATCGGCGATCACGCCGTAGCGCTTCTTGGCCGTCTCATCCTTCGCGTTGAAAGCGATAACCTTCGGCAGATACATTGCGTTGGCCGCGCCGTGAATGATGTGCGCGCCGTAATCCGCAAACGCGGCGCCGGTCTTGTGCGCCATGGAGTGCACGATGCCCAGCAGCGCGTTGGAGAACGCCATGCCGGCCAGGCACTGGGCGTTGTGCATGCTGTCGCGGGCGGCCATATCGCCGTTGTAGCTGGGCACAAGGTCCTTCATGATCATCTCGATGGCATGAATGGCCAGCGGATCGGTGAAGTCGCAGTTCGCGGTGGAGACATACGCCTCGATGGCGTGGGTCATCGCGTCCATGCCAGTGTGGGCGACCAGCTTCTTGGGCATAGTCTCGGCCAGATCCGGATCGACGATCGCCACGTCCGGCGTGATTTCAAAATCGGCAATCGGGTACTTGATGCCCTTGGAATAATCCGTGATGATGGAGAACGCCGTCACTTCGGTCGCCGTGCCGGAGGTGGAAGAGATGGCGCAGAAGTGAGCCTTGCGGCGCAGCTTCGGCAGACCGAAGACCTTGCACATATCCTCAAACGTGCAATCCGGATACTCGTATTTGATCCACATGGCCTTGGCCGCGTCGATCGGCGAGCCGCCGCCCATGGCGATAATCCAGTCCGGCTGGAACTTGGCCATCGCGGCCGCGCCCTTCATGACGGTTTCCACGGACGGGTCAGGCTCGATGCCTTCATAAAGCTCGACTTCCATGCCTGCTTCCTTCAAATACTGCTCCGCCTTATCGAGGAAGCCGAAGCGCTTCATCGAGCCGCCGCCGACGCAAATCATCGCGCGCTTGCCTTCAAAGGTTTTCAGCGCTTCCAGCGCGCCCTTGCCATGATACAAATCGCGGGGAAGAGTGAAACGAGCCATAATCTATTCCTCCTGTTTTTCTGGGACGACGCCCATCTCGGTTTTTGACGCTTCTGATTGACTCGGAACATGTGTTTGACGTTTCTTTATCAATCTCTGCGCGTATTATACACCAGTCGTCTGATGTTGTAAAGAGAAATTTTGATTTTTTCTGTCAATCTCGGCGATTCTTTTCGGAAATTCCACCGTAATTCTGCATTTTTTCAGACATTTTCCGGCTTTTTGAATTTTCTCTTTGACAGGCAGATGTCAAATTTCAGTCAATCGCGAGACAAGACGACTTAAACGCATGAAATTGTCAATCGTTTTAAAGCCCGCTTCATGGCCCCTGCATGAAAAAAACTGCGGCGCCCGGCCGCAGCATTCATCAATCTCCCTCAATCATCCGATACCCCACGCCGACTTCAGTAAAGATGTATTCCGGTTCGGCGGGGTTCTTTTCGATTTTCCGGCGGATATTCGCCATGTTCACGCGGAGAATCTGGTTGTCATATGCCTTGTTCGGCCCCCAGATTTCGCGAATCAGGTAATCGTAGGTCAGCACTCGCCCGGCATAGCGCCCCAGCAGCGCGACAAGCTTAAACTCGTTTTGGGTCAGCCCAGCGTCGCGTCCGTCGATATACACGCGGTATTTGTCATAATCGATGACCAGCCCGCGCGCGATGAAGCGGTTTTCCTTTGCAATGCTCGCGTTGCCGCTCGTCGTGCGCGTATGGCGGATCGCCGTGCGCAGGCGCGCCAGAAGTTCGGATGTGCCAAACGGCTTGGTGATGTAATCGTCCGCGCCGGCGTCCAGCGCGCGCACCTTTTCGCGCTCATCCGTCCGCGCAGAGACGACAACCACCGGCATCAGCGACCACGCACGCAGCTGCGTCAGCACATCCATGCCGTCCATATCCGGCAGACCCAGATCGAGAATCACCACGTCCGGGCAATGCGAGGTGAGCATGCTCAGCGCCTCGCGCCCCGTGCCCACGATGATGGATTCATAGCCGTTCGCCTCCAACACGCGGCGCATGAAGCTGCAAATCGCGCGGTCATCCTCAACAATCAACACTTTTCCACGTACAGCCATCGTTTATTCCTCCTCCATCGGCAGCGCGAAAGAAACGCACGCGCCGCCCGTCGCCCGATTTTCCGCTTTCATTGTGCCGCCGTGCGCCCGCACGATGCTCATGCAGACCGAAAGCCCAATGCCCATGCTCCGCCGCCCGTCGCCGCGCAGTTCGCCCGCATGCGGAAACATTTCTTCAAACAATTTGGGCAGCACGGCCGGATCAATGCCTGCGCCATTATCCAGCACGCTGAACCGCGCCAATCCGCCCTCCCGGCGGACGCGCAGTTCGATTTCCGTTGCGCCTTTCGCGTGAAGAACGGCGTTTTCCATCAGATTGATGAGCACCTGCTCGATGAGCGTCGCATCCATCGGCACCATCAGCAGCTCGTCCGGCACGCTGACGCGCACGGGCAGCGTATCGAACCGCTTTTTGAATTTGCTCACCGCCTCCGCCGCGATTTCCTCTGCGGCCTGCGGCACCTTGTCGATCTTCACCGCGCCCTCGTTGAAGCGCGTGATCGAAAGAATGTTTTCCACCAGCCGAACGAGCCACTGGGCGTCGTCGCGCACATGGCCGATTAAATCCTTTTTCACATCGTCGCTGAATTTATCATAATTTTCCAGCACGGCGGAGGATGAACCGATGATCGACGTCAGCGGCGTGCGCAGATCGTGAGAGACCGAGCGCAGAAGATTGGCCTTCATCTTCTCCTTCTCCGCTTCGGTTTTGACGCGTTCCTGCCGCTTGACCCGGTCGGTCAGCATGCCGACGACCAGCGAAACCGCGAACATCGTCAAAAACGTCAGCGGATAACCCGTGATGGTGAAATTAAAAGCAAAATAGGGATAGGTGAACGCGTAGTTCACGCTGATGACCGAAACGACCGTTGCTACCAAACTGAATAGGAATCCATCCGTCAGGCGCGCGACCAGCAGCACCGCCAGCACAAACACCATCGGCACCGCGCTGTCGCTGTCGCCCATGTGCGTGAGCACTGTGCAGACCGCCGCCGCAATCGCCAGAATGCAGAACGTAATGCCCGCGTCGCGCAGAAGCTGACCCCTGCTCTGCCTTTTGGGAATCAGCATTTCCCGAAAAGAAGCCCAATTTTTCTGAAAGGCTGTCGGCATATGCACCGCCCCCTTTTCGCTATCGTCCATGATTTAAAATGATTATACCATGTGCCGCTATCAAATTCCCGTTAAGATTGAAAGAATTGTCTGCCTGCACAAAACAACCGATTGAAACTTATGGAGTTACATGCTTTCTTTTGCCGCAAAAACATGCTATAATCGCTTCTGCTTCCGAAGAAAGAGATTCTTCGGGCATTTTTCTGGATGGAAAGGAAGCCGCGTCGTTTATGCCGCTTGTCATCGTCACCGTTTTTTTCATTCTGCTCTTCTCGTGTGAGGGTATCGATCACGCCTCCCGCGAGATGGATAACCAGCAGGCCCTGCGCCGTTATCGGGAGCACGAGCATCACACCCGTCCCACGAGCGACCGCTACCTCGATCTGCTCGGTTAATTCGCGTTTTCCTCTTGACTTTGAGCGGAAAATTAGCTATACTAAATCTGTTGTTTCCCGCCGGTGTGGTGGAATTGGCAGACGCCCGGGATTCAAAATCCCGTGTTCGCAAGAACGTGCGGGTTCGACCCCCGCCACCGGCACCACACGTGAAAAAAACCGAACCTGTTTTTTGCAGGTTCGGTTTTTATTTTACAGCGCCGCTTCTTTCTGCATTTCATCGGATGCGATCGTCAGAAATTGCTTCACCGCCGCCCGGTCGAACGCATACACCGTCTCTTTTTCCGACTCGCATCGCTTCAGCGTCTTGCGAATGAATTTCACCCTGCCCAGCTCCATGTTTTCCAGCTCGCCGGCCCGCACGCGGAAAACGGTTTTATTCTCCGTACCCGAAACAGACAGATCCCACGCCAGATAGATATCCCGGTCGCTGATATAGTTGACGGCGTAACGCTGCTCCCGCGTTCTCAACTCCGGTGGGCAGTGATAGACATAGCCTCCGCTGTTTTTTGAATTCTGCGCGCCCAGCTTAAACCGCGTGTCGCAGTGAATGCCCATCTGATTGCAGCATGCGCGAAAAAAATTTTTCCCGTTCATCCCAGATCCACCTCTCCGCATCTTTTACGAATGCTTTCGTTTGGTAAGATCTTAGCCGATACGGGGCGCAAAAGTCACGCAACAATCCTTTTACATCCGCGATAATGACATGATAATCCGGTTTTTTTGCGCCTGATCGCCCGTTTTTCGTCTCCGGCGCGCAAATATGCCCGATATCTGTCATCCGTTCTTTCTACAATAGTTCCAAACGGTCTTTTCCTCGCAGATATGCTCCGATTGATTTATCTTGTCATCTTTTCGCGCACCATTTGAAGAAAACGCATCACCGCCGCCTGATCGAACACGTACACCGTCTCTTTCTGCCGGTCGCCGCTATGCGTCGTTTTGAAAACGGCGTGCACCTCGCCCGCCGACAAATGCTCCAATTCTTTTTTCAGCACGCGGAAAACCGTCTTCTTTTCGCTGCCGGGCGTATCCAGGCTCCACGCCGCATACAATCCCTGCTCTTCAATATAATTGACCACAAATCTGTGCGACGGGCCTCGCAGCCGCGTCGGGCAATGATACACGTAGCCGCCATAGCACTGCGCGTTCTGTTCCCCGATTTTAAAAAGTGCGGCGCTGTCCATGCCCATTTTCCGACAGCAGTCGCAGAAGTATTGTTTTCCGCTCACGGCCAGTTGCTCCTTTATAGCCCATTATGGCATTCTTTTCCCATATAGTATATCTCATATGAGTTATATTATCAATACATAATCCCACTATTTTACACCTCAACTGAACGATACAATGCTTTGTTGAGGAGTGAATGATCTTTATGAATGCAAAACTTCGCATCCGGGAATTGATGGCCGATCGGCAATGGAGCGAATATCGGCTCGCGTTGGAATCCGGACTTTCCCAATCCACCATTTCCAATATTTTCAGTCGAAACACGACGCCCTCCATTCCAACGCTGGAAAGCATCTGCAAGGGGTTTGGCATTACGCTCGCGCAGTTTTTTGCCGAGGGCGACTGGGTTGAGCTGACCCCCGAACAACATAAGATGTTTCTTGCATGGTCATCCCTCAGCAGCACGCAGAAAAAGGCGATCAGCCAGCTGATTGATGCCATGAAGGAACCCTGATTTTCTTCCGAAAAAAGCGGATTGCTCACGCGTCAGAGCAATCCGCTTTTGTCTATCTTCCGCTTAAAAAAGCGCAATGGCCTCACCCGCCCGAAAACACATGTTCATAAAAAGACCGCCTCTCTTTTCAGAAGCGGCCTCCGTGTCCAAGTCGACAGGTTCATCTTTCAACCTTTTCCACCGATGCTTCCGGCGCATTGCGACGGATCGAATCGATGCCATTCAGGCAGGAAGCCTTCGTCTTGTATCCTTCTCCGACGGCAGTGATCTCGCCGTTTTTTGCTTTCAGACGGAAACGGAACTCGCCGGCTTTGTCCGTGTAAACCTCAAACTTAGGGTTGGTGACGGCTTCATAGCCTTCCACGGTCTGGTCTTCCAGCTTAGCTTCGATCGCATTTCTGCGAATGGACTCGATGCCATTCATACATGCGGCTTCGGTGGCATAGATTTCGCTGGTTGCGATAACCTCGCCGTTGCCCGCTTTCAGATTAAATACCATGCCGGTCTTGACCTGCTTCACAACAAACTTGCCCATAGCTGTATTCTCCTTCTTCGTCTGTTGTACCGCGATGCGGTTTGTTATTTTTATTGTACAGGATTTTCCCATTGCTGTAAAGTGTTTTTGGGTGTCCATCAGCATGATTTGTACCACTTTGAGCTGTTTTCGCACCCTTTTTGCCGCACCTTAAAGTTCAGCATACAACTTTTGTACGACTTCATATAAAACGGGGACTGCTCCCCATTAGGAAAAGCAGCCCCGCATGTGTATTCCATCCAACATTCAATCACAGCGCCGAATGGAGGTGAATGACGCCTGTGCTTTGTTCAAAAATCAAATCTCCGAGAATTGCCGTGCCTGTTTCGTGATAAAGCTTAAAGGTGATTTCAAGCGTTTCCAGTTCGTTTGCCGTCTCAACGCCGATCATCTTCTTATCCAGCAGCATTTGAGCACGCGTTTTGGATTTCGCATGACAGACAGGCGAGTTGAGAAGTCCCTCTTCCCCTATCGTCCATCCGTTTGCCATGCCATCATACCACAGATCGATTTCATTATCCGACTCGTTTACAACAACGATATCAACGAGAATACTGTTAAACGGCCCATCATCTTCGTAAGTGCCCATCAGGTAAATTTGCACCTGATCGCGATCCATAACCAGACACGCTTCGCCATCTTCACTGTATTTGTCTTCCGGAACAGGCGCCGGCGTAGCCGTAGGTTCAGGCGTCGGCGTGGCTGTATCGTCATCGTCCGAAGATGCGGACATATTTTCCATCCGTTCGCCATTTGGCGCAATCAGATATGTTTTTCCTTCAACGTTTGAAACCGGCAAAATGAGATTGAGATTTTCGCCTTGAATTGTTACAGCGTGTTCGTTGCTACTCCAGGTAACCGGAAGCTCCGAAATTCCCGTCTCTGTGTCATACCACAATCCCTGACCCTCTTCCTGCAAAAAGAGAGCATACTGATTCACGGTAGTCGTATGGGTTGTTGATGTCTCTGTCGTTGTTTTCGTTGTTTGATATCCAATCCAAGACCAAAAACCAAGTAATTCATCCGATGTGTGTTCTTCAGCAACCGCCGCTGAAAATAACAACATGATTCCCACTGCCAAACAAACCAAGCGCTTCACAGCAGTTCCTCCTTTTTCACTTTCCTTTTTAATTGCAGTCCATCAATCTATTTCTGATTGTATCATGTATTTTTCCTATTTTCAACAATAAAAAATATTACCAATTACCATACATGAACAAAAGCGCCCGGACAATACAAGAATCACATTGATGCTCACCGTCCACTTTTATCGAAAAACAGACGATATGCAAGTAGTCTCACTGCATCTTCCCTGCCGAAGTTTCCGACTAACTAAAAAATGAGCAAAGGAGCCATTCACGTTCCTTTGCTTTTGTTATTGCTATCGAGTAATCGGTTAATCAGCCCCAAGAGCATCAGCAAATCGACTTCATTTAACTGTTTCATGCCGCTGACCGCCTTTTGAATGAGTTCGGGATTCTGCGTCCCCTCATCAAGGATCTGCGCGAATGGATAAGACGAAATATATCTTATCAAATCATGTATAAACACAACGATTTTGCAAAAATTTAAAATGTTATTATCATTATAACAAAAACATCATTGGTAAGTTTTTTGTTTATATTATATAATTGGTAAGTTTTTTTATTGTTGAATTTGACTATTTTATATGCTATAATTCAGATAAACTTCTGAATGACAAAAGGGGGAAAAACAAGAATCACTGAACGGTTAAAAAACGAATATCAAAACCTGATAAATCGGTTGAAATTGTCTGAAAACAAAGAACTTTACGACAAAAACAACCTGCATCCCAACGATTCCAAAGAATCCGCTGAAATTTGGAATGTAATGCGTAAAATTCACGGAACATATGAAAAAATAAAATTGGGGTGCGATAATAGCGTGCTTGAAGAAGAGTCGCTTTTGCGCCTTATCGAAAAAACACATCAGTTGTTAGACCAGAGCGGTTGGGCAAAAGAATAAAGGAGGAACACTCAATGAGTTTGTATCGTTGCGCTGTGTGCGGCAGTCCTAATGTCGTCAAAATTGAAAAAAATGATGGTTTCAGTTATTCAAAAGCGCTGGCAGGAACGGCTGTGTTTGGCACGGTTGGCGCTGTGGCGGGTATCAACGGTAAGAAATCCTATGCTTATTCCTGCCCAGATTGCGGAACAACACTGTCCCAGCCGATGGATAGCATCACAAAAGAAAAAATCGATCTGGTTATGACAAACCCCGATGCGCTTGCGCCGGTGTTGTATCCTAATATTTATAATCAATATTCTTACCTGTATAGGCAAAGAGAAAAACAACGGGAATTAGAGTCTGCCCAAAGAATTGAAAAATATGCTTCCTGTCCGATAGATTATTCTAACCCGCTTAATATCTCAGCGGATGATTTTATCAAAGCTCAAAACGTATTTAAAGAAGCATACTTACAGCTTCAAAATTGTTTTGACTCATTCAATAACGAATCATCTTGTATCCCCAAAGCACGCGATGAAATTAAGGATATGAACGTCATTTCCGAAGGATTGCATAGTTTAAGAACGATTGTTTACGGTATTCCAATCTATTCTTCGCTCATCAATAGTAATCACAATTGCAGGGCAGCTTTTTTCTTGTATGTTTTTATGGAAAATGGATGCGAAATGACAGGAAATGAATTTTATGCACAGGTAAACAATAATCCAATTTATCAACAAATCTATTCTGTACTATGTGGAAAAGAGTTCCGCAGCGCCCAGCAACTAGCAATGTCTGGCTTAAATCTATCCGAAAAAGAAGTGTGGTTTAAGGCGCTTACGTTAATGCTGCGAAGTGTATCTTCTTTCATAAATAGTCCTTATAATGTAAGTTGGAGGAGTGCGACCAACCTTGATACACCCGTTCAACTACGCTTTAAATTCATCAACGAGTCGCTTTATATTGTTAATCCTGTATCTGCCGAAGAACAATTTAAACAGGACATTCCTGAACTTGCCAATCAGATATCCGAAGCAGAAAAAAATATTGGACAGCTCAAAAACAGTATAACAACGCTAAATTATTCTATACCTACTCAAACGGAAATCAATGCCCAAACAAGTATTGATGAATTACGACATAGTAATGTAGGAATAGATGAACAGATTGCAAAACTTCATAAAAAAATCTTCGGCAAAAAGAAAGCGGCTATAGAAATACAGGAGCTCGAAGAACAAAAGCAAGCGAATCAAAAACAGATTTCTGACCTGAACAGTGTTATCGAAAAAGCAAAACAACAGCGTGCAACAGAAATAAGAGAAAAGAAATCCGCGATAGAGGAACAACTTTCAAAGGCTACTCACGATTTGGAGGAAATGGAAAAACAGAAATCGGAATATATCCAGCAATATCCTGAATGGATTTGTCTTGCTGGGCAGGATGCTGAAAATCAATAAGATGATTGTCCCTCTTTCCACTTCGGAAAGAGGGCTTTCTTTATCCTAGCATCTTCAAATATTTATAAACCGTCGGCCTGCTCAAATCACAAATCCGCGCGAGTTCGCTCACATTCATCTGACCTGCGATAGCCCCATCAATAACCAGTCGTTTTATTGTACGATGTTTCGATGTAAAAACAAAAAAAGCGAGGGTTTTTCGACCGCCGCTCTATCAAAAGATGTATCTAATTTATTCTGCTATTGTTGAAAAAATGCCTGTAAAATCAATCAAGATGTTCTGTTTTCGTTTACAAGTTTCATGTTATAATGCAGCTACGAAATATGTACCACTTCTTCGATGTACCACTTTGAGCTGTTTTCGCGCTCTTTTTGCCGTAGTTTGAAACTCAGCGTACAACTTTTGTACAACTTCTTACGAAGTAAGGGCTGTACCGTTTTCAGAAGCAGCCCCCGTTTTATTGCAAAATATAAGCGTCATTTGGTGTGACATAATCAGAAAAACAATGTGCCGTGGAAATCCTCTTGCGACATAAATATGACATCATTTGGCGTTCAGAACGCGAAAAGAGGGCTGCACCTCTTTGAAGATGCAACCCTCATTTTTCTATCGGTTTATATCGCCCGCGTGCGTCCAAGCCTGATTTTTCATCAAACTCCGGCGGAAATCACCGCAGGCTGTGCCTGCTTACTTGCCGAAGTACCGCTTGAGCAGTCCCGCAAACGCCTTGCCGTGGCGGGCTTCGTCGCGCGCCATCTCATGCACGGTGTCGTGGATCGCGTCGAGGTTATACTGCTTGGCCAGCTTGGCCAGCTCAACCTTGCCTTCGGTCGCGCCGTTCTCGGCATCCACACGCATTTCAAGATTCTTCTTGGTGGAGTCGGTCACGACCTCGCCCAGCAGCTCGGCGAACTTCGCCGCATGCTCAGCCTCTTCATAGGCGGCCTTCTCCCAGTAGAGGCCGATTTCCGGATAGCCCTCGCGATGCGCGACGCGCGCCATCGCCAGATACATGCCAACCTCGCTGCACTCGCCCGCGAAGTTCGCACGCAGGCCGTCGATGATCTCCTGCGGGCAGCCCTTAGCCACGCCGACCACATGCTCAGCCGCCCAGGCGCGCTCGCCCTTCTGCTCGATAAACTTGCTCGCCGGCACGCCGCACTGCGGGCACTTCTCCGGTGGGTTCTCGCCTTCCCAAACATAACCGCAAACCGTGCAAATCCACTTTTTCATAATCGTTTCCTCCTGTTTTTTGTCGTTTTTGTTGAGCCTCCGAAGACCGTTGAACGCTCAGCCTTCGTCGGTTGACGCCTTCTGCCTGCTCAGGCAATCCTTGCAGACGCCGTGAGCCGTTACCTCGCACCAGGTCACCTGATGCCCGCAGCATTTCGCGGCTTCCACCGCCATGCCTGTGAAATCCGCCTCGATATCGAAGACGCTGCCGCACGTTTCACAGACGAAGTGCATGTGATTGGTGCGGATGTATTCGTAGACCGCGCTCTTTCTGCCGAGGGAGAGCCTGCGAATCAGGCCCATTTCCGTCAGATGATCCAGCGCGCGGTAGACGGTCGCCGTTCCGATACCTTCCAGATTTTCCAGAATCTCGTCTGCGGTGAGGTGACAACGCCTGGCAGCCAATACGTTTAAGACTTGCTGCGCCTGTGCGCTGACTTTGGCTTTCATCGCTTATCGCCTCGCTTAGTGAGAATCTGTATCATCATTATATTCATAAATCGCATAGTTGTCAAGCGTTTTTAGAAAATTTTTTGAGAATTATTCTCTCTTAGTGATTCGCGCCGTAGATAAAGCAGAAGACAACGATCGCGCAGAGCACCACCAGCGCAATATCCAGCGAGCGCACGGAGATGTTCATCTTGTCATAGATATCCGTCACCCAGTTGTGGCGGACGGGGGGCTTCTTTTCTTCCTGCCGAGAATCATTTTCAGGTTGCGACACGATTTCATCCTTCTTTCTCGTTTTAATGAAAGAGATCATTTTCAAAAAAACCTGCCGATCATAAATCGACAGGCTTTCGTTGTTTCGCAAATCTTACTTGCGGGTCATGTACTTGCGCATATCCAGAATGCACGCGATGAGGATAACCGCACCTTTGATGATGTAGGTGATGTTACCGGAAATGCCCAGGAAGGTCATGCCGGAGATGATCAGCTGCATCATGAACACGCCGAGGATAACGCCGCTGATCTTGCCAGTGCCGCCGACGAAAGAAACGCCGCCGATAACCGCCGCAGAGATCGCGTCGGCCTCATAGTTCAGGCCAAGGGTTGCGGTGGAAGAGCCGAGACGCGCAGCCTCCACGAAGCCGGTGTAGCCGTAGAGCGCGCCCGCCAGCATAAACACGCCGATGATCGTCGCCATAACGTTGACGCCGGAAACGCGCGCCGCTTCTTCGTTGGAACCGACGGCAAACATGTTCTTGCCGAAGGTGGTCTTGTTCCAGACCACCCACATGATGGCCGTCACGAAGATCGCCAGCACCACGTACATCGGCACGGAGGTCGTGCCAAACTTCACGAAAGACTTGGTGACGAAATTGGTGGTGTAGCTGGGATCCAGGCTGGAAACCTGCTTGGAGTTGGAAACCGTCAGGTAGATGCCGTAGGTGATCATCTGCATCGCCAGCGTGATGATGTAGGGATGCAGCTTCCACTTCGCCATGACGAAGCCGTTAACAAAGCCGATGCACGCGCCGATGACCATCACCAGCAGCACGACCAGCAGCAGGTTCTGCGGCACGCCGTCGGCGATGAAGCGGCCGTTCGCACCCGCTTTTTGCAGCAGGATGGCCGCGACGAACGCAGTCAGGCCCGCGACGCGGCCACCGGTCAGGTCCGTACCGGCCAGCACGATACAACCCGCGACGCCGAGCGCCATCGGCAGACGCGCCGCCGTCAGGGAGATGATGTTCACCAGCGAGGGAACGCCGAAGAACTGCGGGCGCTGAATCTGGACGTACACCGCCAGCAGCAGAATGATGATGATCATCGCGTGGTCAAGCAGCCAGTTGACCACCGCGTGGCGCTTATCCTGCGCGGAAAGCGCTTTGAAAGAATCCAATTTACCGGGCATGGGATGTCGTCCTCCTTATGCGTATTTCGCGGCAAGGGTCATAATTTCTTCCTGTGTGGTGTTGTCAGCGTCCACTTCGCCCGCAACGCGTCCGCCGGACATGACGACGATCCTGTTGCAAACGCCCAAGAGTTCGGGCATTTCGGAAGAGACCATGACCACGGCTTTGCCCTGCTTCGCCAAATCCTGAATCAGCTGATAGATCTCGTATTTCGCGCCGACGTCAATGCCGCGCGTCGGCTCATCCAGCAGCAGCACGTCCGGCTGCGTCAAAATCCAGCGGCCGAAAATAACCTTCTGCTGGTTGCCGCCGGAAAGCGTGTTGATTTTGGTCTGCTGGTTCGGGGTCTTGATGCGCATGGCTTTGATCATGCTGTCCGTCGCGTCGGCCATCTTTTTATCGCTGAGGAACGGGCCGTTCAAATACTTCTTCAGGCTCGCGATGACCGTGTTCGCACGGATATCCAGAATGCCGAGGATGCCCGTCGCACGGCGCTCCTCCGTCACCAGCGCAAAGCCGTTTTTGATGGATTCGCGCGGGGTCTTGTTGCCCACCAGCTGGCCATTCTTATAAATCTTGCCGGATTTGCGCGTCGCGCTGCCGAAGATGTTTTCCAGCAGCTCGGTGCGGCCGGAGCTGTCCAGGCCCGCAACGCCGAGGATTTCGCCCTTGCGCACATGGATGCTCGCATCTCTCAGGTGCGAGTATTCGGCAGTCAGCCCTTCCACCTTCAAAATGTCTTCCGTGCCGACAACATTGTCCTTCGGCGGGAAGCGGTTGGTCAGCGGACGGCCGACCATCAGGCGGATGATTTCATCCATCGTCAGCTCTTTGGCCGGGCGCGTGGCGACCCACTGGCCGTCGCGCATGATAGTCACATCGTCGGAAATCCGCAGAATCTCTTCCATCTTGTGCGAGATGTAGATGATGCCGCAGCCGCGCTCTTTGAGCATGTTGATGATGCGGAACAGATGCTCGACCTCCGTCTCCGTCAGTGAGGAGGTCGGCTCGTCAAACACGATGACCTTGGAGTTGAAAGAAACCGCCTTCGCGATTTCCACCATCTGCCGTTGAGAAACCGGCATCGTGCTCATCACGGTTTTGGGGTTGACGTTGATACCCAGGTCGTCAAAAACTTTCTTCGTATCGGCATAGCTCTGCTTGTCGGATACAAACGGCAGCCCTTTTTTCACCAGCGGATAGCGCCCCAGCCAGATGTTGTCCATCACCGTGCGCTTGAGCGCCTGGTTCAGTTCCTGATGCACCATCGCCACGCCGTTGTCCAGCGCTTCTCTGGAGGATTTGAAATCGATCTCCTTGCCGTCGAGGTAAATGTGCCCGGAATCCTTTGAGTAGATGCCGAACAGACATTTCATCAGCGTCGATTTTCCCGCGCCGTTTTCGCCCATCAGGGCGTGAACCGTTCCCGCTCTCACGGAAAGCTGCGCGTTATCCAGCGCTTTTACACCGGGGAAACTCTTGCAGATGCCCTCCATACGAAGAAGTACGTTTTCTTCCATATGTGCTTCTCCTTTCCGGCAGAAAGCCGCGTCATGCCCGGCCCTGCCGACCCTATAATGAAACATGCGGAGGGACTCATCGCTGTGAGACCCTCCGCACTGAGTCATTCAAAAATCGATCCGCAATTACTCGCCGGTGTAGACAGAGTACGGGATGTTGACCGTCCAGCCGTCAACGACTTCGTAGTTCTCGTTCAGGCCTTCAAACTTGTCCTTGCCCTCGATGAGGTTGGCAGTGATGGTCGCCACGGCGTCCGCCATGCCTTCCGCATCCTGCTTGATGGAACCGGTCATCTGCTTGTTGGCGATGAGTTCTTTCGCGGCTTCGGTCGCGTCAACGCCGAACACCGGGATCACGGTGCAGCCTTCGCCGCCCGCCAGGTTGTAGCCCGCGTTGGACAGCGCGTTGATCGCGCCCAGCGCCATATCGTCGTTGTTGCAGATCACGAGCTCGACCATGTTGCCGTTCGCCTCGTTGTACTGCGCGAGGATGGTCTGCATGTAGTCGAAGGACGCGGTGTTGGACCAGGTGCCGTTCAGGTCAACCAGGTACTTGTTGGCGTTGCTGGCGTCGTAGAACTCAAGCGCCGGCTTGCCCGCCGCGGTCAGCACTTCATCGGCGCACTCCACGCCGTACTTGGTGCGCGCGATGGCTTCCTGGTTCGCTTCGTCGCCCTTGAACATGACGTAGGAAATCTTGCCGTCATGGTTGAGGTCGATCTCGTCGAAGTGCTCAAGCACATACTCGCCGATCATCTTGCCCTGCATGATGCCCGCCTGGGTGAAGTCGGTGCCGACGAAGGCGCTCTTCTCATAGCCCTTGAACAGCTCGGCAGCCTCGTTGTTGTCGGTGGAAACCGCACGGTTGAAGAACACGGCCGGGACGTCCTTTTCCTTGATGGCGTTCATCAGGGTTTCGGCGGTGCCGATAGCGCCGGACTCAACCAGGTTCACGACCACAGCGTTCGCGCCGGTGACCAGAGCGGTGTTGATATCGTCGGTCTGGGTCTGCTGGTTCGCGTTGGAATCCTTGTCAACGACCGTCAGGCCCTTGGCTTCCATCGCCGCATCCAGCGCGGTACGCACGCTGGAGAGATACACGTCGCCGAACGTGTACCAGGACACATAGGTTTCACCCTCAGCAGCCGCGACGCCGCACAGCATGGACAGGCCCAGCGCGCCGGCGAGCATCTTGGAAACAAACTTTTTCATGGGAAACACCTCTTCTTTTTATTTCAACGGGATTCCTCCCATTGAGTAACGCGTTCCCGTCAGCTGCGTTTCTGAAATAAATCACTGATTTTGAGATTTATTTTTTATCGCTGTTGACGTTTGTATGTTCATTATAATCAACGTTTCAACAGATGTCAACGCCTTTTTTTGACCGGGTTGTCCAGTTTTTCCATGGCTTATCAGCCAAATCCTGCTGTATCTATATGCACTTTTGGCGCAATACATGACTTTCGCCGCCGTTTTGAAGGATATTTGTAGGACAAATAATCCGAAAATTTTCTTTGCGCTTCCGTTTTCTTCCTCCAAAAGATGAATTTATTCTTGCAAACCCCGCCTGCATCGTTCATAATATCATTTGACACAGGAAGGAGTTTTTTCATCATGTATTTGGCTGATATCAAGCGCGACGACCGCTTTGAGGGGTATCTCATCGTCCGTTCCGCCGAGCAGCGCGCCAGCGCCAACGGCAAAAACTATCTGGATATGACGCTGGCCGATAAATCCGGCTCGATCAACGCGAAAATGTGGGACGGCACCGTGCAGCCGCCGCTGGCGGGCAGCATCGTCAAGGTGCGCGCCACGGGCAACGAGTTCAACGGCCGCATGCAGCTGCGCGTGGAAAAAATCCGCGCCGCCGAAAGCCGCGACGCAGTGGATATGTCCACGCTCATCCCCTGCGCCCCACGCGACCCGAAGGAAATGCTCGACGAAGTCGTCCGCGCGGCGGATCACATCGCCGATCCGGATCTGCGCAAAATCACCTGCGAGCTGCTGGACCGCGCGGGCGACAAGCTGCTGACCTTCCCCGCCGCCAAGCAGATGCACCACGCCGAGCGCGGCGGCCTGCTCCATCATACGACGACCATGCTCCGCGCCGCCAACGCGATCATGACTGTCTATCCGCAGCTGAACGCCAGCCTGCTGACGGCGGGCGTCATCGTTCACGACCTCGCCAAAATCGACGAGATGGACGCGGATACCCTCGGCCTTGTTTCCGATTACAGCGTGGATGGCAAACTCATCGGCCACATCGTCCGCGGCGTGGTCAACATTCAGCTCGCCGCCGAAAAGACGAAAGCCAGCCCCGGTAAAGCCCTGCTGCTTCAGCACATGGTGCTCTCTCACCACGGCATTCCCGAATACGGCAGTCCGCTTGCGCCGAAGTTCCCGGAAGCCGAGGTGCTCAACACCATCGATACGCTTGACGCGCGTCTGTATGAAATGAACGAAGCGCTCTCCCGCGCCATTCCCGGCGGCTTCTCCGAAAAAGTTTGGGGACTGGACAACCGCCAGCTCTACCGCATCCCGGAGGACGAGGTCGAGTAACGGAGAAACGATAGGGCCGCCCCATACCCCGCCGGAAACCGGAGTTTTCTGGACTTCTCTCTTTTAATCGCTTCGCGATAAAACAGGGATGATTGTTTTTTCTGCAATGCCCATAGAAAAAGCCGCTCGATGAGCGGCTTTTTTCCATATGGGAAATGCAAGAACCTCAGGTTCTTGCCGGAGTCTGAGGCAGAGCCTCAGCGTTCCCCCTCTCTCTCCAGCGCCCGCGCACCCAGCAGCAGCGCGCCGATCACGCCGGAATTGACGCCCAGCGCGGGCGGCACAATGTAGCTGTCGATACCCTCCGGCGTGATACTCGGCGAAGAAACGTAACCGCCCAGCAGATCGAGCACCTTCGCGCGAATCTTCGGGAACAGGTGCGCCTGCTGCATCACGCCGCCGCCCAGTACGATCACCTCCGGCGAGACTGTGACGATCATGTTTACGCACATCTGCGCCAGATAGGTCGCCTCCAGCTCCCACGCAGGGTGATCCTCCGTCATCAGCTTGGCCGACAGTCCCCAGCGTTTCTCGATTGCCGGGCCGCTTGCCAGTCCTTCCAGACAATGTCTGTGATACGGGCAGACGCCGTCGGGCATCGTGTCGCCTTCCAGCGGCGCAAGGATCATGTGCCCCATTTCCGGATGCACCAGTCCGTGGATCATCCTGCCGTCCGTCACGAAGCCGCCGCCAATACCCGTGCCCACCGTCACATACAGCAGGCTGCCGCGCCCCTTGCCCGCGCCCATCGTGTATTCTGCCAGCGCCGCCGCGTTCACGTCCGTGTCGATGCCCGTCGGCACGCCCAGCGCATTCTTGAGCGTCGTCATCAGTGGATAATCGATCCACTCTTTTTTCGGCGTTTTGGTGATGTTGCCGTAAGTCGGCGAAGCCGGATTCAGGTCAAGCGGGCCGAACGAGCCGATTCCCAGCGCCTTGACGTCGAATTTCCCGATAAAATCCACAATCTGCGGCACGGTCACATCCGGCGTGAGCGTCTGAAAACTAGCGCGCTGGAGCACGCCGCCCTCCGGATTGCCGATCGAGCAGACCATTTTGGTGCCGCCCGCTTCCAGTGCGCCAATAAGCATAAGCCATCCTCCTTTTTGCGCCGCATGGTTTCCGCCCTTTGCGGGCAGACTATCCATGTGCGCGTCTGCGTCCATGATACGCTAACCGCGCGCATGTGTCAAATGATATTGTCGGATATTTTTAGTTTTTGCAGCGAGGAGGACGCGCCATGGCCGATACTGCCCTGCTTTCCGGCGACGCGCGGCTGCTGACGCTGAAAATCGCCGCGCCCGGCGTAACCGCCATGCTCGCGTCCTCCGCCTGCCAGTTATTTGAGGCGCTCGTTCTCGCTCAAAACGACACGCCGCTCTCCGCCGCCGTCGGCGCATGCCTCGCCCTGATTCTACTGGAACAGACCGTCGGCTTCACCCTCGGCATGGGCGCGGGCAGTTTTGTCAGCCGCTGCATCGGCCAAAGCAGCGTCCGGCATACGTCCTCTTCTGCACGCCAATCCCATCGCGAAGCGGCCGGGCGTGCCGCCGGGGCGGCATTCTTTTCCGCCCTGCTGCTCTCCGGTCTGCTGCTGATCGGCGGCTTTTTCCTCGCTGCGCCGCTGCTGCGCCTGCTCGGCGCGCCGGAAAGCGCCGTCTCGGCGGGCGTACCGTATGCGCGGTACGTGCTTGCCAGCGGACCGCCCCTGTGCGGCGGCCTGGTACTCGGCAGTCTATTGCGCGCGCAGGGCAAAACGCTCCCGAATATGGCCGCCGCGCTCGTCGGCTCGTCGCTCGGCGCAGCGCTGCTGGCTGCGCTCTGCCTCCGCCTGAATCTCGGCGTGCATGGCGCGGGCATTGCGATGCTCGCGCGCGAAACTGCCGTTTTCGTCGTTCTGCTGGGGTATGCGCTGCGACACGGCGAGCTGATCCGTCCGTCTCTGCGCCGCGCCCGTTTTACCCTGCCCGTCTTTGCGGAGATCATGCGTTACGGTCTGCCGACGCTGCTGCGTCAGGGCGCAACCAGCCTTTCCGCCGCGATGCTCTCACGCGTATCCGCCGAATTCGGCGCGCCTGTCCTGGCGGGCATGGGGCTGTGCGCCCGCGCGGTCATGCCGTTCACCTCGGCCGTCATCGGCTTCGGCCAAGGCTTCCAACCCGTCTGCGGCGCGGCCTTCGGCGCAAAGCAAACGGCGCGCTGCCAAACCGCGTATCGCTTCTGTCAGCGCGTCCTGCTCGTCTTTTCGCTGGCCGTCGGCGCGGCTGTCTTTGCCTTTGCCCCGGCGCTGACCGCCCGCTTTGCTCACGACGCGCAGACCGCCGATGTCGCCGGACGCGCCCTGCGCCTGCAAAGCGCCGTCTTTTTTGCGCAGAGCGCCGTCATTTTGATGACCATGCTCACCCAATCGCTTGGGCAGACCGTCCGCGCCGCGCTCGTCGCCACAAGCCGACAGGGGCTTTTCCTTCTTCCCCTGCTGACGCTTCTGCCGCGTGTTTTCGGCCTTTGGGGGCTGCTTGCGTGCCAGAGCGTCAGCGACGTGATTTCGCTTGTTTTCTCGTGGCTGCTGACGCGGAAGGTCTTTCCCCTTTCCCCGTTCACGCGGTCTTCCTCCCCTTGCGGAGGGGACAACCGTCCGCAGACGGCGGAAGGGTGACTGCTCAGATATTCCTCGTCCGCACGGTGCGGATGTTCGGATGTTCGGACAGCGTGCCGATCACATCCACATAGCTCGTCTTAGCGGGCATGGAAAGCGTGTACAAGTTGGTATACAGATTGCCTTCCGGCCTGCTTTCCGCATGAAAGTCCACGTCCAGAATCTTCACGCCCAGGTTCATAAAGTATTCGTTGAGGAACGCCAGCGTCTGCGTGCGGTGGATAAACTGCACCTCCAGCCGCTTGAGCGTGTTGACATGCACAATGCGCTGCATGAGCCGCAGAATCACCAGCACAATCACGCCAGCGGCAACCGCCATCAGGATATAACCCGAACCCACCGCCAAACCGATGCAGGCCGTGCACCAGAGCGACGCCGCCGTCGTCAGGCCGGATATCTTTCGGTCGCTCATGAAAATCGTGCCCGCGCCGAGAAAGCCCACGCCGGAGACAACCGACGTGGTAATCCGTCCCATGCTCACGCCGATGGAAGCGTTGCCCAGCGCCACTACGTCCGCAACCGTCTGGCTTTCAATCAGCGACACAAGCGCCGCGCCGACGCACACCAGCACATGCGTGCGCATGCCCGCCGGGCGATTTTTGATTTCGCGTTCGATGCCGATCACCGCGCCGATGACCACCGCCACGCCGATCCGCATCAGCACGGCCACAATCGTCAGCGGCTGTCCGAATGCCGTCAGCCGGTCCAAAAAAGCCCCCATTCCAATCTCCTCCGCTTTCTGTAAAATCTGGGTTAAATTCAGATGATTTATTATACTGACATCGCGTTGTGCGCGCAAGGCATTCAGATAATTTTTTTCGCGTTGACAGTCTGCTCGCGCCGCATTACAATGGCTTTACGGACGAGCTGCGTCCGAAAAGGAGGAACAATCCCTTGAAAACCCCAACGAGCGCCGAGCTGGCTTTTCTGCGTCGGCGCGCCGAACAAACCTTTCAGCGCATGCCGGTTCTCCCGCGGCGCGAAGACGGGCGCATGACCCCGGAATCGCGTCTGCGCTTTGAATTATCGATGGAATCCATTCTCGAAAACAATCGCACGCTGGGCGCGTGCGTCGTGCTGCGCCGCCCATCGGGACAGTATGACGTGTTTTGCCACGGTACGGCGCGCCTGTCGGGCCGCGTGCCCGTAACGGAGGAAACCTGCTTCCGCATCGCCTCCGTCAGCAAGCTGGTGATGGCCTTCGGCGTGCTGGCGCTTTGCGAACGCGGCGCGCTGAATCTGGATGAGGATCTTTCCGTCTATCTGGGCTATCCCGTGCGCAATCCGCATTTTAAAGACGTGCCCGTCACCCTGCGCATGCTGCTCACCCATACTGCTGCCATCCGCGACGAGGGCAACTACGGCACGCGCGGCATGCAGAAGGGATGCACCCTTCGCGAACTGCTGGAAAACGCCGACAACTGGCTGAACGTGAAGCCGGGCGAGGCCTTTCATTACAGCAACCTCGGCGCTGGCGCGGCGGGCGTGGTCATGGAGCGCGCGGCGGAAAAACCGCTGGACGACATCATGCAGGATCTCGTCTTTTCCCCGCTGGCGATCCGCGCCAGCTATGATCCCCGCCGCATTTCGCCCCGTTCGGATCTGGCCAACGGATACAGCATGCGCTTTCCCCTTCCGCTGCTCAAATACAACGCGCAGGCGCTGGCCAAACGCAAACCCGAACCGTTTGACCCCGAACGCGATTATCTCTGCGCCGCCGGCCGGCTCATTACGGACAGCCGCGGCATGGCCGCGCTGCTGGGGCTGCTGGCCTCCCATGGCGAAATGGGCTTGCTCTCCGCCCCATCGCTCGATCTCATGCGCGCCCCGCAGGACGGGCTGGGCGGCGTCGGCCAAATCGGCCGCGGGCTGAACACTGCGGCTCTGCCCGGTGTGTTTCCCGGCTTTTCCCCCGTCGGCCATCAGGGCGTGGCCTACGGCATGTGCGCCGAATTGTTCGCTGATCCGACGACGGGCGCGGGCGTGGGCGTGATGACCAACGGAACGCGGCTGAATCGCGACACCCCGCCGCTGATGCGCGTCGGGTTTGACCTGCTTACACTCGGTTTTGCCTCTTTGCGCGGGGCAGACTGACTCCGACACAATTTTGTCACATTGTTTTAATGTTTTTTCCTCAAGTCTACCATTTTTTCTTCATACCTTCCTTCTATAATACAGCCATCGCTTGAAGGAAAGCGGGCAGGCGAAAACCTCGTTCCCCCTTTTCAACAGGCCAACAAGCAGTTTCATCCCGAAAGGAGATTTTCAGTATGCGTAAATCCATTCGTCCCCTGATTGCCATGACCGCCGCATTGGCGCTGACGGTTACGGCCGGCATGAGCGCGCTGGCTCAGGCCGATAACACCGACAAACATTTCAGCGTGATTGAGGCCGCCTCGAACGAGGATTCCCTCACCATCCCGGAGATCGCCAAGAAGTGCGGCACCTCCGTCGTGGCGATTGAAACCGAAACCAAGGTCGTCTACAACACCTACGACGATAACTATTACAACCCGTTCGGCGGTATGTTCGGTTATGGCTATGGTTACGGCTACGGCAACCGCGGCGGACGCGGCGGCACGCAGGAATACACCCAGACGGCAGCCGGTTCCGGCATCATCATCTCGGAAGACGGCTATGTGCTGACCAATAACCACGTCATTTCCGGCGCGGACAAGATCACCGTCTATGTCAATTCGGGCGACGGCAGCGAGGAACAGTCCTATGAAGCCACGCTCGTCGGCTCTTCCGAGAGCAACGACATCGCGGTGCTCAAGATCGACGCGACTGGCCTGAACGCCGCCGCCTTCGGCGACAGCGATCAGATCGAGGTTGGCGAACTGGCCGTGGCCATCGGCAACCCGATGGGCCAGGTGCACGGCTCCGTGACCGCGGGCATCATTTCCGCCGTCGAGCAGGAGCTGACCATTGACGACGTGACCATCAACGCCATCCAAACCGACGCGGCCATCAACCCCGGCAACTCCGGCGGCGCGCTGTTTGATTCCTACGGCAACGTCATCGGCATTGTCTATGCCAAGAGCTCTTCCGTGAGCATCGAAGGCATCGGCTACGCCATCCCGGTCAACAACATCAAGGATCTTGTCGCTCAGATGATCAACGATCCGGATTCCGTCAAGGATCAGACCAAGGGCAGCCAGATTATGCTGGGCATCACCATTCGCGACATCACCGAAGACATGAGCAAGCAGTATTCCATGCCGGTCGGCGTGTATATCACCGAGGTTTCCAGCATGAGCGCGGCTGAGCGTGCCGGCCTGCAAAAGGGCGACATCATCACCGAGTTCGCGGGCGAAACCGTGACCTCTGCGGATGACCTCAACGCCATCAAAGCCAAGCAGACTTCCGGCGATACCGTCTCTGTGAAGATCGACCGCAACGGCAAGGAAATGACGCTGGATCTCGTCATCCCGCAGCCGACCGAGGTCGATACCGCCAGCAACAAGTAATCGCATGCTTCCCCTTTGTACATTCTCATCTGTAACAGCCGGGGCCGCTTTTCCCCAATCGGAAAGGCGGCCCCGGTTGTTTTTGTCTTTCGCTTGTGCTATGATGAAACGGAACTCCTTCGGTCAGCTTCGCTGACATACCTTCGGCATTTCGCTTGCCTGCCTCCCGCACTGCAGGCGGCAAGCTGCACGCCCTCAGAGAGGGAGCCTTTGGGTATAGTAAACTGCCAGCCAATGAATTGATCCATCTCACGGAGGCTTTCATGAAACATCTTGCGCTTCTTCTCTGTCTGCTGCTGCTCGTTCCCGCAGGCGGTTTATGCGAAAAAATTCTCTGGGAGGACGACGCGGGGCAGGTCGTCCTGAGCGACGACGGCAACGTGCAGTTTGTCTCGCCAGGCGGCGAAGCGGCCGCCGAACCGATTGAGGAAAATATCGACGAAAACACCTACGCGCCCGACGAAACGCCCGCGCCGGTTGAAAAATCCCTTCCCAACGATTTTACCTTCAGAAAGACGGTCAAATACGGCGACTCCGGCGAACTGGTCGCGCAGATTCAGGCCCGTCTGGCCGAGCTGGGGTTCTACAACGCCAAGGTATCCGGCGGTTATTATAAGGTAACAAAGGCCGCCGTCAAAGCCTTCCAGACCCAAAACGGTCTGAGCGCGGACGGCATCGCGGGGCGCGACACACAGGAGCTGCTCTTCTCTGCCGCCGCTGTGCCCGCCGACGCCACGCCGCGCCCGTCTCCTACGCCGGAACCGACAAAATACACCCTGATGGTGGATGTGACCAACCAGATTACCCGCGCCTACACCTACGACGAGAACGGGCAGTATACCGTGCTCGTGCGTGAGATGATCTGCTCCACCGGCACAAGCAAATATCCCACGCCCTGCGGCACGACCATCATGCCGAAGAAGCGCGCCCGCTGGGGCTATTTCCCGACGTGGGGCTCGCACGCGCAGTATCTCACGCGCATCGATTCCGCCAACGCGTTTCACTCCGTGCTCTACACCGAGCCGGATGAAACGACCCTCTCCGTTCAATCCTTTGAAGCGCTCGGCACGCCTGCGTCGCACGGCTGTGTGCGCCTGCTCGTCTCCGACGCGAAGTGGATTTACGACAACTGCAAGGAGGGCACCATCATCACCGTCTACGAAGGCGAGTATGACCCAGAATACACCATGACGCTCAAACCCACGCTCAACACGAGCACCCTGCGCGAAAACCCGCTGCCTTCTCCGACGGCCGCGCCCGTTTACAGCCGTGCAAACTGGCCGACAAAGTACCGCACGCTCTCCAGAGGCAAGACGGGCGCAGATGTGTACATGCTGCAAATGCGGCTGACCGAGCTGGGTTATTACCACGGCTCAATCACCGGCGGCTATTACGGCGGCACGATTCAGGCCGTCAAGGATTTTCAAAAAGACCACGGCCTGACCGTGGATGGCGCGGCAGGCAAACAGACGCAGGCGCTGCTCTTCTCCGATGCCGTCGGCCAGACCGCCGCGCAGCCGGAAGAAACGTCCGTGCCTGTCGCCGATACGCCCGTACCGACCGCCGCGCCGACGTTCACCCCCGAACCGACGCCCACCCCGCAGCCAACCTTCACCCCGACGCCCGATCCGGCGCTCTATATGCCGATTCAGGATTCGGTAGGGTAAACGATAACTTTTGTATAAAAAACGGGCGCGTATTGCGCGCCCCCAGACTGTAGACAAAGGGGTTGTCTCACTAAAAAGAGGCAACTCCTTTTTGGTGCAAAAAAAGCATTCGGACTATGAAAACCCGAATGCCTGCGGTAGAATGTAACTACCATGAAAACAAACTTGCCGCAGACAGATTATACAACAATGACGAATGGATTTCAACTGGTCATGCCGCTGGACTGCGAAGTAAACATCGAGAAGAATGCACCGGTGAGACTGCTCAACGCCGTCATGGAAAGGATGGATTACAGCAAACTGTATGCGGCGTACTCCCGACTTGGGAGAATCGAGTATTCACCGAAGATTCTGCTGAAAATCATGGTGCATGGGTATATGCGCAAGCAGATATCCAGCCGTGCGCTTGAAGCATGCTGCCGAGAAAACCTGCACTTCATCTATTTGCTTGAGGGGCAGCGTGCGCCGGATCACAACACCATCAACCGATTCAGAAAGAATATTCTAACACAGGAAGCCGGGCAGGATATTCTGCGTCAGCTTGTTATTATGCTGCACGAAAGAGGACTGCTCAGCCTTGAAGCGGCTTTCATAGATGGCACAAAGATTGAAGCAAATGCGAACAAGTACAGTTTTGTCTGGAAGAAAGCAACAGCCAAAAAGACAGACAAGTTGCTGAAGAGAATCCATGAAGAGCTTCCCGCAAAGCTGAAAGAGGTCGGAATTCGCTTCTATATTCCGGAAAAGATCGCTGTTCGGCAGTTGAAGAAACTTCGGAAAAGAATCTATGCGCGGATTGACGCGGATGGGATTGTATTGGTTTCAGGCAAAGGAAAAAGGAAAACGCCGATTCAGCGACTGAGTGAATGGATAGATCAATGTCTTGCCAAACTCAAGCAGTACACAAAAGATATTCACATCTGCGGAAATCGGAACAGCTTCAGCAAAACGGACCATGACGCAACCTTTATGCACATGAAAGAGGACTACATGAGAAACGGGCAGCTCAAGCCTGGATACAATGTCAATGTGGCAACATGCAGCGATTTTATCATCGGGAGCTACATTTCTTCTGACAGAAATGACGTGCATACGCTGATTCCGTTTATGGAGCAGCTCAGGAAAAACTACGCAGGAAGGAATATCGGCAGCGTTGTGGTGGATTCCGGTTACGAAAGCGAAGAGAACTACTGCTGGTTTGAAGCACATCCCGAAACGGAGCTGTATGTAAAACCAAGCAACCACGAGGCAGTCAAGCACAGAAAATACAGAACCGATATCAGCCGCCGTGAGAATATGGCCTATGACGCTCAAACAGACACCTATACCTGTGCCAACGGAAAGCTGCTGCAAAGAACACAGGAAAAGAAAACGCATACGGCCTCTGGGCTGGAAATCGCCACATCGGTCTATGAATGCAACGAATGCGACGGATGCCCACTTAAAGAAAAGTGCATCCGTGCATGCGGCAGTAAGAAGCCCCTGGAAGAACGATACAAAGTCATCTATGTGTCAAAACGCTTTGCCAGACAGCGGCAGGCTATGGAAGCAAAGATCTCCTCTCCCAAGGGATGTTTGCTTCGGGTGAACCGTTCCATTCAGGCCGAGGGCAACTTTGCGTATGTGAAGCAGGATCTTGATTTCAGGCGTTTTCTGCTTCGGGGCAATATGAAGGTTGCTGCTGAATGGCTGTTGTTCAGCCTCGCCCTCAACATTCTCCATCTGCACCATAAAATCCAAAACAGACGCTTGGGAAGCGATCTGAAGATTCCATCATCTTTTCCTGCCGGTTTATAACTCATTCCACTTGGAATTCCTTATGAAAATAATTCCTTGAGTGCCGTTCTTTCTGCACTCTGTTTTCGTTTGCCCAAAAATGTTACGGAAAAAGGCGCTGCCTCTCATGGCCTGCTTTAGCCATTTTGAGACAGCGCCACCCGCCGTATCCGGTAAAGAGCGTAAACCGCGCAATTTCAATCCACTCCCCTCATACGAGGGGAGACCGCGTTGACTTCTCTTTAATTTTGCCATAAACAATTTCAATCCACTCCCCTCATGCGAGGGGAGACTTAACCGAGGGCGAGAGTGGAGGCACGGGAAATATTTCAATCCACTCCCCTCATGCGAGGGGAGACTTGCACGGCACGCCCTTCTCCCATGTGGGCATACCATTTCAATCCACTCCCCTCATGCGAGGGGAGACGGAACAGTACATGGATTCTTACGAGGACGACGATTTCAATCCACTCCCCTCATGCGAGGGGAGACCTTGCTGGTTGGTCAATCCCTTGTTTGATTCAGCCATTTCAATCCACTCCCCTCATGCGAGGGGAGACACTTTGCGACGCTCTACGAGTACAGCTTTGCGAGCATTTCAATCCACTCCCCTCATGCGAGGGGAGACAGGGCAGCGACAAATGCGCAAAATGCCGCTGACATTTCAATCCACTCCCCTCATGCGAGGGGAGACGAGGTGCGAGTGCGTCAATATTTGACGGGTAAAATTATTTCAATCCACTCCCCTCATGCGAGGGGAGACACCTATTTTACTATAGTCGACTGCCAGCCCCATCTATTTCAATCCACTCCCCTCATGCGAGGGGAGACGGTTATGGCCAGATATTATTTAACCGGACGAATTATTTCAATCCACTCCCCTCATGCGAGGGGAGACCCAGGCCGCAGAAATGTGTGGCAATTTAATAATTAATTTCAATCCACTCCCCTCATGCGAGGGGAGACTTCATAGCTGTTCGCACCAGCGCTTGCGCTAGTCATTTCAATCCACTCCCCTCATGCGAGGGGAGACGATGGTAGATGCACTGGCTGTCTTTTCCGCCCGAATTTCAATCCACTCCCCTCATGCGAGGGGAGACGTTACAGCTTTCCGACCGTATGCACGGACGACGTAAATTTCAATCCACTCCCCTCATGCGAGGGGAGACTTGCCCATTTATATCACCTCGATTGATACGAATATTTCAATCCACTCCCCTCATGCGAGGGGAGACAGTCGGCACAGACGATCACGGCGTTTTTTATGCGCATTTCAATCCACTCCCCTCATGCGAGGGGAGACTGGTACAAAAGACCGTTGTGACAGGCGTGAGCCATTTCAATCCACTCCCCTCATGCGAGGGGAGACCAAGGCCGCCAGCGCAGAAAAACGCCGGAACAATTTCAATCCACTCCCCTCATGCGAGGGGAGACACGAGCGTGTAGCTCGACCAGTTGGCATTATAGGCATTTCAATCCACTCCCCTCATGCGAGGGGAGACCGGGCTTGTCAACGGCTTCGACCGGGCTTTGTCATTTCAATCCACTCCCCTCATGCGAGGGGAGACGTTTGCCTTATTCCAACAGCTTATATTGATGGTATTTCAATCCACTCCCCTCATGCGAGGGGAGACCGAAATTAGGGTGAGTAACGCGGAACATAAAGAAATTTCAATCCACTCCCCTCATGCGAGGGGAGACACGCTCAAGGGCAAACAGACGTGACAGCAAGCCATTTCAATCCACTCCCCTCATGCGAGGGGAGACCAAAAAAAGACAAATATCTGGCTTGATAAGCTGATTTCAATCCACTCCCCTCATGCGAGGGGAGACCTTTCCAATATTTGTTGATAATTTCCAAATAGTATTTCAATCCACTCCCCTCATGCGAGGGGAGACCGATTATCGAAATGGAGGATGCGCGCCCTCTGGCTATTTCAATCCACTCCCCTCATGCGAGGGGAGACCCGGGCAATCGAATATTTAAAAGATCGCATGAGTATTTCAATCCACTCCCCTCATGCGAGGGGAGACTTGACGAAATTATAACAGGGTTGCGCGACGCACACATTTCAATCCACTCCCCTCATGCGAGGGGAGACCGTTCAAGCTGGTTGCTGACGCGATTTCGCTTGAATTTCAATCCACTCCCCTCATGCGAGGGGAGACGCATGCTGGCTCGTTAATCCTGTTTTTAACAGTGAAATTTCAATCCACTCCCCTCATGCGAGGGGAGACTCCAGGGTTATAGGTATCCCATAACCCGGTAATAATTTCAATCCACTCCCCTCATGCGAGGGGAGACATGGAAAAAGCAAACACGTTGCAAGTCAAAAAGCATTTCAATCCACTCCCCTCATGCGAGGGGAGACGTTCGTGTCCGCGAATATCTGACCGGGAAGATTATTTCAATCCACTCCCCTCATGCGAGGGGAGACTTTATAAAAGGGCTTGAACCCTAAAAAGGAGGAAAAATTTCAATCCACTCCCCTCATGCGAGGGGAGACCCTATAACTAAAGATGATAGCGGAAAACCGTATATTTCAATCCACTCCCCTCATGCGAGGGGAGACTATTCAGACGCCGAGCGCAATACATATTGCGCTATTTCAATCCACTCCCCTCATGCGAGGGGAGACCTTTTCGGTCATTTGCTCTCACCACCGGACATGTATTTCAATCCACTCCCCTCATGCGAGGGGAGACTCACAAAACGCCTGACAATCAAGCTTGTCATAGGATTTCAATCCACTCCCCTCATGCGAGGGGAGACCCGCAACGATCGTATTCAAGATTGTTGCAATCTGAGTATTTCAATCCACTCCCCTCATGCGAGGGGAGACATTCTGGAGTTAGTTATGACTAATAAACTATTTGAATTTCAATCCACTCCCCTCATGCGAGGGGAGACAGACGTTTTACATTCAATCGCGCGACGTGAAAAACATTTCAATCCACTCCCCTCATGCGAGGGGAGACTAAAGGGTTTGAACCCACAAAAAAGAAAGAAGGACATTTCAATCCACTCCCCTCATGCGAGGGGAG
>OGDN01001704.1_pt1 | contig 33427 bp, 30 predicted proteins | sample 1570271 | NCBI WGS metagenome assembly OGDN01 (sample SAMEA4384481, study PRJEB24528) | human gut metagenome | reverse complement strand
TTGCGTACTGCGAGTGCCGCATGTTATCCGGGCATTTGCTCTCGATGGGGGTTCCGACCAGCAGCCGCTGCCGCTTTCCGAACACCATATGATAGCCGCCGTAGATAGCCGCCGGGACTACGCATGCGCCGGTCGAAGCGCACACCAGCGCCGCGCCTGGCTTGAACTTCTCGATTTTTCCTTCCCTGGCGATACCGCCTTCCGGGAAGATTATCAGAGAACCGCTGCGGCGGATTATCTCCTCCGCGGTGGTGTACCAGCTAGCGTCCGCGCCGTCAAGGTCGATGGGGAAGCACCTGCACCAGCCTATCATAGTGCCTACGCCCTTCTTTTCGAACCAGCTCTTTTTTACGAGGACATAGGGCTTGTACCGCCCCAGCACCGCGCCGGTGTAAGCTCCGTCGAAATGGTGCGTGTGGTTGAACACGAACACCGCAGGCTTTCCTTTGAGCTGCTTCTTAACGGACTTGTCGACCCACTCTACCTTTGGTCTGAACAGGAAATATACTATCCAGGTGATTATCACCTGATATATTTTTCCCCAGAGGGACTGATTCAAGGGGCTTTTCTTGTCGTTTTGCATTATACGCTCCCTTCGTGTACTGCCGTTCAGCAGCACCTGTATGTAATTATACCTGGATTTCCTTTTTATTTCAATGGACATTCCGCACCACTTAGCCCCATAAGGGACAGTTTGTTGCGTTTCTGTTGCGCAACAGTCAGAACACGACGTTTTTTCTCTGAAATCAACAAAAACCGTCCGCGGCTTCCGGCAAAATTGGTGATTTTTCCTCCGGAACCGGACTGTAAACGCGCACGCCGGATTTGTTCAATATTACTAATAAATGCACCCGATTTTCGGTTTTAAAGTAAAATTCCACGATAAAAAAAATGTTAACGTTTTCAGCCCTTGTAAATTTCGCCGCAATATTGTATACTAATTTATAGCGGCTTGTACTTTCCGAAACGTTCATCTGCGGAAAGTGATTAGTAAAGCCGGAATAACCAACTGCGAGGGGCAGACCCCCCTCGGCTCCCCACCGGAGCAAGCAAGGAAGGAAGGTCACTGATGAAATTCGGTCATTTTGATGACAAAAATCGCGAGTATGTAATTACTTCGCCCCGTACTCCCTACCCGTGGATAAACTACCTCGGAACCCAGGGTTTCTTCTCTTTGATATCCAACACGGCAGGCGGCTACAGCTTCTATAAGGACGCTCGGCTGCGCCGTATTACCCGTTACCGCTACAACAACGTCCCGATAGACATGGGCGGCAGATACTTCTACATCAAGGACGGCGACACAATCTGGAATCCCGGCTGGTCCCCTGTAAAGACTGAGCTTGACAGCTACGAGTGCCGTCACGGTATGGGCTACACCATCATCACCGGCAGAAAGAACGGGCTCAAGGCTGAGGCTACATTCTTCGTTCCGCAGAACTACGACGGCGAGGTACAGCAGCTTGTTCTCACAAACGAGAGCGGCTCCGCAAAGACCTTCAAGCTGTGGTCATTCGCAGAGTGGTGCCTCTGGGACGCTCAGGACGACTGCACCAATTTCCAGAGAAACTTCTCCACCGGCCGTGTTGAGGTAGTAGGCTCCACCATCTACCACAAGACCGAATACCGCGACCGCCGCGACCACTTCGCATTCTACACCGTTAACGATTCCATCGACGGCTACGATACCGACCGCGATTCCTTCATCGGCCTGTACAACGGCTTCCACAACCCGCAGGCTGTCCTGGACGGCAAGGCTAACAACTCCTTCGCCGACGGCTGGTCTCCTATCGCTTCCCACTACAAGGAGATCACTCTTGCCGCAGGCGAGAGCAAGACCCTCGTATTTATCCTCGGCTATGTTGAGATGCCCGCTGCTGAGAAGTTCGAGGCTGACGGCAAGACTATCAACAAGGTAAAGAGCAACGCGATGATCGAGAAGTACAACACTCCCGAGAAGGTCGCTGCAGGCCTTGCAGAGCTGAGAGAGACATGGGACAAGCTGCTCGGTATCCTCAACGTTGACACACCTGACGACAAGGTAAACCGCATGGTCAACATCTGGAACCAGTACCAGTGCATGGTTACATTCAACCTGTCACGCTCCGCTTCCTACTTCGAGAGCGGTATCGGACGCGGCATGGGATTCCGTGATTCCAACCAGGACGTTCTCGGCTTCGTTCACCAGATCCCCGACAGAGCAAGAGAGCGTATTATCGACATCGCTTCCACACAGTTCCCGGACGGCGGCTGCTATCACCAGTACCAGCCCCTCACCAAGAAGGGCAACGCTGATATCGGCGGCGACTTCTCCGACGACCCGCTGTGGCTCATTCTCTCCGTTTCCGCTTACATAAAGGAAACCGGCGACTGGAGCATTCTCGATGAGATGGTGCCCTACGACAACGATATGTCCGTTGCACAGCCCATGCTCGAGCACCTGAAGGTTTCCTTCTACCACATCGTAAACAACCTCGGTCCGCACGGTCTGCCCCTCGCAATGCGCGCAGACTGGAACGACTGCATCAACCTCTCCTGCTACTCCGATACTCCCGGCGAGTCCTTCCAGACCTACACCAACCCGAAGTTCAAGGCGGAGGGCGGCTACTCCAAGGTCGCTGAATCTGCATTCGTGGGCGCACTGTTCACCTACGCAGGCCCGAACTACGTTCAGATACTCAACCACCTCGGCAAGACCGATGAGGCTGCAAAGGCTCAGGCTGAGATCGACAAGATGAAGAAGGTTATGATGGATTCCGCTTGGGACGGCGACTGGTTCCTCAGAGCGTACGACGCGGAGGGCAAGAAGATGGGCTCCAAGGAGTGCGAGGAAGGTCAGATCTTCATCGAGCCGCAGGGCTTCGCTATCATGTCCGACATCGACGCTGAGGCTTCCAAGAAGACCCTCAAGGCTATCGACGAGCGACTCAACACCCAGTACGGTCTGGTACTCAACAACCCGGCATTCACAAAGTACTATATCCAGTACGGCGAGATCTCCACATATCCGGGCGGATACAAGGAGAACGCAGGTATCTTCACACACAACAACGCATGGATAATCTGTGCCGCTGCATACGCTGGCGAGGGCGACCAGGCGTTCAAGTACTACTCCGAGATCGCTCCGGCGTTCACTGAGGATACTTCCGACATTCACAAGACCGAGCCGTACGTTTACGGTCAGATGATCGGCGGTAAGGACGCCGGCGCTGATATCGGCAAGCAGGGTGACAACTTCGGTCAGGGCAAGAACAGCTGGCTGACAGGTACAGCGGCATGGAACATGGTCGCTATCTCCCAGTACATTCTTGGTATCGCAGCAGACTTCGACGGTCTGAAGATTGACCCGTCAATTCCTCACGAGTGGGACGGCATGAAGGCTACACGTCAGTTCCGCGGCGCAACATACGACATCACCGTTAAGAACCCGAACCACGTTTGCAAGGGCGTTAAGAGCATGACTGTTGACGGCAAGGCTGTTGACGGCAATGTTATCCCTGTAATGGACGGCGGAAAGCACACTGTTGAGGTCGTTCTCGGCTGATGACCCGATGACCAGAACATAAATACAAGAGCGCCGGGGCTTATGCTCCGGCGCTTTATTTGAAATTGGAGGTACGGAATGTTCAGAGGAACGATACTGCTTATAGACCGGTTTTCCAGAATGAACACGCTGATAAACAGCTACCTGTCCGCTTCGGGCTTCGTGGTGGAGTGCATGCGCTCCGTTGACGAGCTTCGAACGGTCAGGCCGAACACGATACATCTTGCGCTGCTTGATATCGACACCGCCGGCGGAAGGCTCAAGGAAATCCTCGAGCAGATGAAATCAGCGGGGGTTCCCGTGATAGTGCTGACCTCCGAGAGCGACCACGCCGGGAGGCTCTCCGCGCTGGAGCTGGGCGCGGCGGACGTAATGAGCCGCCCTCTGGACATTGCGGAGCTTGTCGCAAGAATACGAGCGGCGCAGGCGCGTACGCAGGTGTCTGTCACTGGATTTGACCGACCGCCTGTGAGCTTCGGAGGGCTTACCGTGGATATTTCGAAGTACCGCGCCGAGCTTGACGGCGAGCCGCTGAATATCTCCCCGAAGGAGACCGCCCTGCTGTACCTGCTGATAAGCAGTCCGGATACGGTATTCAGCCGCGAGGAGCTTTCGCGCCAGCTCAGGAGCTCCGGGCATGCCTCGGAGCGCACGGTGAATGTATTCATAAGCCGTCTGAAAAAGGCGATAGGCCGTTACAGCGCGAATATAGTTTCAGTGCGCGGCGTCGGGTACAAATTCGACGGCAGTGTTGAATAATAAAAGGGGCTGTCCGAAAACAGCCCCTTTTGTATTTGTTTATTCCTCGCTGGTGTTGAACTGGCTCTGGTGCTTGGTGAAGAAATCCACCCTGGGCTCCAGGAACTTCAGCTTGTGATCCTTTCCACCGGTGAAATCGGAAATGGTGTCGAAGATCTTGTCCCAGCTCCAGAAGCTCTTGTCGAGCTGGAGGTACTCGAGTATCATCTCGGTTCCCTGCGGAGCCATCGGGTGCAGCAGCACAGCCGCCGTACGTATCATGTGGAACACCTGAATGAGCGCGCGGCGTCTTGCCTCGTTGTCGTCTGCCTTGTCGGCGTCGCCGAGGTTCTTTGCCATGTACTTGCTTGCCTTTCTGATGTAGCTGTCAAGTACATAGGTCGCCTGGTGGAACTCAAAGCGGTACATGAAGCGCTCGTAATCCAGGATCGCCTTCTTCGCGTCGGCGAGCACCTGCTCGTCTACCTCGCCGACCGGCATTACTCCGTCAAAGTACTTCTGAACGGAATAGATGCAGGTGCGGATAATGCGGTTGAATACGTTGGAGAGCAGGAATCCGTCCTTTACTACGGGATCCGGATCTTCCGGCTTTGCGTTGGGATTGTAGGGCTTCGGCATGAAGCTTACGCTGCGCTGACCAAGACCTAAGCCGAGGAAGTGCATTCGGAGCTGCTCGGGGGTGTAGAAGTCCAGAAGATCAGCCGCCATCGGAGGCTTTATCGCGCCGGAGCTGGAAGCCTTCTTATCGAGGAACAGAATGTGGTTGTTCGCGCACAGTATCGGGAGCTGCATTTCTCCTTCGGGCGGGTCAATGGTGTTTTCGCCTTCCTTGAGGCCCATGAACATCGCCATCTCAGCTACGCCGTAGAAGTAGATGTTGTCGGCGCCGATGAACTGATATACGTTAGCGTCCTTGCTGCACCAGAAATCCTTCCACTCGTCGGGATTCCTGCCCTGCTGCTCGAGCGCCGCCTGAGTGAAGGAGATAGGCGCCCAGAGGGACTCCGGCCATACCCAGATGGTCAGCGGATCCTCGCCCTCAAGCACCGGAGCGGGAACGCCCCACTCGATGTTGCCTGTAAGTCTGAACGGAACAAGGGTTTTACCGGTGCGGTAGCGTATTCCGTTCGCGGAGAGTATCTCGGTAGCCTTGTTCATCTCGTCGAGTTCCTTGAACTTGATGGTGAAGCTGGGCTTTTTCTTTTCCTCTATGAACTCGTGCTCCGGAAGCTGATCCTTGACTGCGTTGTAGCTGTCCAGAAGCTCGTTCTTGATGTGTACCACTGGGTCAGCGAGGAACTCTGAGATAGTGCTGGAAACGAGCTGACGCACGTTCTTCTGCCTGGATATCTTCGCAACGTATTCCTTGAGCAGCTTGTTGTACGCCGGAAGGTCGAAGTACCAGTTCTCGACGTCCTTCATTATGGGCGTGTCGCCGGTGAGGGTGCTCTTGGGGTTGATGAGGTTTTCCGGCATGTACTGATGACCGAGGTCGCACTCGTCGGCGTATGCCTTTTCGCTCTGGCAGCCGTCCACCGGGCACTTTCCTATTACCTGTCTGCCGTTGAGAAAGCAGCCCGCCTTCTCATCGTAGAACTGCTTTGTGCTGATACGGTGCAGGTGTCCGTTTTTATATAATGTGCGGATAAACCAGTCGGATACCTTATTGTGTATCTCGGCTGTTCTTCCAAGTCCGGAAGCTCCGAATATATTCAGGCTTATCATGTAGTCGTCGAGGGTCTTTTTCTGAGCCTTGTGGTTTTCCTCAACAAAGTCGTGGATAGTTCCCTTGAAGCCCTGCTCGGCGACCAGCTTGCGGTAGCTCTCCGCGATAGGGGAGCCGTAGCAGTCCGTGCCGGATACGAAAATTACATTTTCGTCGCCCAGCCTGTCGCGCAGGAATCTTGCGTATACGTCGGCAAATACGAACACGCCGCCGATGTGCCCGAAGTGCAGCTTCTTATTTCCGTAGGGCATTCCTCCGGTGATTATAGCGCGCTTGGGGAACTCCGGACGGGGTGCCTCGTGCTTTACAAATTCCTTTTTCTCTTCGCTCATTGTGTCAGTTTCCTTTCTTGTGAAGGTTATCCGTTTCCTTTCCATAGGCCGCCCTCAAAAGCCTTGTGTGAGCGTAGGCGTGCGCTTTGCATATCACATCGGTTTTCAGGGGTTTTCCGTATTTTATCCGGATTTATTTGTAATCTATATGATACCACATAATTGCAAAAAAATCAAGACCAGTGCAATAAAAATGCGTTTGGCCTATTGACAAAGCTGCTATTGTATGGTATAATAACTGTACCAACACGGATAATACAGTTAATACAGAGCAGTACACGCCGAAAGGAGGAGTGAAAATGCTCAACATAAGGCTGGAGGGGAAGCTGCCCATCTATGAGCAGCTATATAATGGCATATCCCGGCTGATTTTCTCCGGGGAGCTGGAGCCGGACGAGCGGCTTCCGGCGGTGCGGGAGGTCGCGAAGCAGTTCGGGATAAACCCGAATACGGTTCAGAAATCGTACTCGCAGCTTGAACAGGCGGGGCTGATATACTCGATACCTGCAAAGGGAAGCTATGTTTCCGGCGGCGGGGACGCAGCCGAGGCAGTCAGAAAAGAAGCCGTGCGGAAGGCCGGGCGTGAGCTTCGCAGCGCATACGATGCAGGGGTCAGCCTTGCGGAGATAGAATCCCTGGCACGGCAGATATGGTCAGGGGAGGCTGGAGAGGCTGGAGAAGTTGGAGAAATCGGGGAAACTGGTGAAAGGACGGGTGGTAATCAATGATCGAGGTAAAGAATGCGGTAATGCGTTTCGACGATAAAAACGCGCTTGACGGCGTGTCCCTCACTATTCCGGAGGGCTGCGCATACGGCCTGCTGGGTTCTAACGGAGCCGGAAAATCAACGCTGCTCCGGGCGCTTTCCGGAATTTACAGGCTCAGCAGCGGAGAGCTTTTCATAGACGGCGAGCCGGTGTACGACAACGCGAAGGTGAAGGAGCGCGTATTCTTCATCAACGATGAAACGGTGCAGTTCAACAGCATGACCCTTACTGAAATGAAGCAGTACTACAAGAGCTTTTACGGCACGTTTTCCGAGGAGCTCTGGCAGAAGCTCTACAGCGCGCTGAATCTTCCGCTGAAAAAGCGGCTGAACACCTTCTCAAAGGGTATGAAGCGGCAGGCGGCGGTGATATGCGGGATCGCGTGCAGAACTCCGTATCTGTTCCTTGACGAGGCTTTCGACGGGCTTGACCCCACTATGCGCATAATCGTCAAGCAAATGCTCATCGACGCTATGGTAGATTCCAAGCTGACTGTAATTTTCAGCTCACACAATCTCGGGGAAATAGACGAATTCTGCGACCGCGTGGGACTTCTCCACGGCGGGAAGGTAGTGTTCGACCGCGAACTTGACAGCGTGAAGGGAAGCGTGTTCAAGATCCAGACGTCTTTCCCGGAGCCGGTCACGAAGGAGCAGCTTTCCGCGGACGGCGTGGATATCCTCCACATCGAGGAAAACGGCAGCGTAATGCACATCATCGCCAGGGGCGACCGCGAAAAGGTCAGAGCGGCGGTGGAAAAGCACTCCCCGAAGCTGTACGATGAAATCCCGCTTTCGCTGGAGGAGATATTTATTTACGAAATGGAGGTGCTCGGCTATGACAGCTCAAAACTCGGCAAGTAAGAGCGTTTTCTACAAATTTCTGCCGTACTATCTGAATAAGGTGAAGTACCTCAGACCGCAGCTTATCATGAGCATTATCTTCAGCGTGCTGAGTTATCCGGCGTTCATGCTCATCATCAATATTTTATGCCCGGTGGAGCGAGAGCTCCTTGAGCTTAGCCAGTATATCAGCGACCCGACTCCGGAGCAGTACGAAATGAATATGGCGCTCCTGGATAAGAGGAGCCTGCTGTATTCACTTCTGATTGCTGAGATCATAATCGGAGTCCTCAGCCTTGTGGGGCTGTTCATTTTTACGTTCGTGACTACTCTGCGCAGCTTCCGCTGCCTTCACAACAAATCGGTGGTGGATATGGATATGTCCCTGCCGATAAACCACAACACGCGGTTCTTCGGCGACCTCGCGGCGGTGTTCACAGTGAACATTCTGCCGCACTTCATTGCGATACTTCTGGCGCAGATACTTCTGCAGTTCGCCGACCTGTCGGCGTTCGACACACAGGGCGAGATCCAGGCGATAGTTGAAGCGATGATGGGACCGATGGCGTTCACGGGACTTTTCATGTGCATAATGGAGATCGCGATAACGCTGCTGCTGATATCTTTCTGCGGCAGGCTTGCGGAGGCGTGCATTTACCCGATACTCATCAACTTTGCGATACCTGTCATTCATCTGATGACGATAAACCTCGTTGAGAGCGGCGTGTACGGCGCTGTGCTTTACCCCTCGGCGATATCCACCGCTGTGGGTTCGGCGTATCCGATAACCGCTTCCTCTCCGCTTGGCATGATGATCATGACGCTTTATTCGATGATGTCAATTGGCTGCAAGGGCAGCGTCAGCGACTGCGGGCCGATTTTCCGTCCGGAGTTCGGCATTCCCGCCCTGCTGGTGACCCTTGCGTGCTTCGCCGGGGCGTACTTCCTGATAAAATACCGCCGCGCTGAGCGCGTTGGAATGCCCTACGTCTATAAGGGAATGGGGCTTGTTATCCCTGGCATCGTGATCTTCGCGATAACCGTACCGGTATCCTATTTCATTTCCATCAACGTGCGCGGGCAGGAAGACACAATGGATTACTACAGCTTCACGCAGAACAACATTCCCGGTATGATAATCGGCACGATGATCAGTACATTTATTCTGTATATCATCATGGAGCTTATCAGCGGGCGGAATTTCCGGAAGTTCGGGCTTTCCGTGGCAAAATGGGCGGGGACTCTCGCTGCGTGCGCGCTGATATGCTTCGGTTTGAATATGTCGAACGGATTCGGTGCGGCGTATTACGTGCCCGACCCGGCCAGGGTCGCGTCTGCCGGCGTTGCCTATAATAACACAAATATTCCCGCCGGCGATTACCGTCTGAGCGATCTTAAGAAATGCAATTTCCAGATTTCCGCGATAAGCGGCTAAGATGATATTCTCCAGCTTATAAGCGAGCTTCACGCGGAGGTCCCCAAGAACAACGGCGACTGGATGGATAACGGCTACATCGTCGAGTTCGGCTATGTTATGAAGGACGGCACCCAGCTTGAGCGGCGCTACTCCATCAGCGAGGAGCTTTTCGAGGAATTCCGCCGGAAGATGGTAACGCCGGAGGGCTGGTATGCCAACTGCTTCACACTGGACGAGAAAAAGCTGCTTGCAGATGGCTGGGATATCAACAATCTCTGGCTGAATAAAACTGTTAATAAAGGCAGCAGTCAGCTCCTTGAGGCGATGAAGGAGGATTTCCAGAAGATCGACTCCGAATTCATCGAGAGCGAGTCGAGCTGGAAATATGTCGACATCCACTACGATTTTGTAAAGGATCAAAAGCAGCAATCGCTTGGCTCCTCTATGAGAATTTACGACTGGATGGATAACACCATCGCTTACCTTGAAAGCCTTGATATAAACGTCGGCGCTCAGTTCACGGGAGAGGACTACTGCACCGCGTTTATTCTAAAAAATCTGAAGAATTACACCGACTGCGAACTGTTCGGTCAGTCCGAGGGGTATTCCTACGATGAAATTTGCAGTATTATGGGACGCGAGCAGTACATCGGGGATCCCGAGGATTGTGAGCTTGATTTCAGCTACGGCAGGACGACTGCGTCAGATCCGGAGCTTAACAGGCTGATGAAGGTCTGCGGAACTGCTGATTATTACTATTACAGTTCCGATGAGGACATCTATACTATCCTGCTGTTCAAGGCGTACGACCTCAATGATTACGCGGTGAATTACCGTAATGATGATCCTATCCATCTTGTTGTCCCCCAGGAATACAACGACCAGGCGGAAGCGCTTATGCAGAGCTGTCTGGTTCAGGAGTATATCCCGGAGAATACGGCTACGGCTGAGATCGAACGCACATACAGCGTGGCGTGAATAACACGATAACCGATCTTCCCCCAATATAAATCAAATCCCCGGCTTTTTGATGGAGCCGGGGATTTGATTGTTTATACAATTTTTTACATATAAATTTTTGTAGAAAATATAATGCTTGATTTGTAACCTATGCACAAAAAAAGACCAAAAAATGGCAAAATAAACAGAATGTTATCATTTTTAGTCGGCTAATTTAAATAATTAGTATACGATTCTACATTGTGTAAAAAAATATCATGAAAAAATTGTTGCAATATATTGTGAAAAGGTGTATAATTATAATACGAATAACTATAGGGTATGGTATGCCATTTTGTGGAATTCACCCATGACAGAGAGGAAAATATATGGCACTTTTCGATACGAATGCATTCAGGATATCTGAGCAGGGGCTGTCCGTCCTCTGGCAGAAGCAGCAGATAATCGCAGAAAACATCGCTAACGCGGATACGCCGGACTACAACTGCAAATACCTTGACTTTGCAGGAATTTTCAGGGACAAGCTCCGCAGCAACGGCACCGTCGATACCGAGATAGACCTCGTTCAGCGGCTGTTCATCGACCGCGTTACCGACGACCAGGCGGACGGCAACAACGTTGACAACGAAGTACAGCAGGGCGAGCTTGCAAAGGCTCAGATACAGTACGACGCGATAATGAACTCGATGAACGGCAATTTTGCCAGAGTCAGATCCGCTATGACAACGAAGTAACAGGGGGTACATATGGCATTCTTAAGTTCGCTCAATATCCCGCTTTCCGGCATGACCGCGGAGCGGTTCAGGCTTGATATCATCGCTCAGAACATCAACAACGCCGACAATGTGGCTTCCACTCCCGAAGAGGCTTACAAGCGCCAGATGGTGGTTTTCGGCGAGGACAAGACCTTCAAGAAGCTGCTGTTCGCTAAGCTGAACTCCGGCGAAATCGCGTCCTACAATTACGTGAAGTACCGTGGTGTTGAGGCTAAGGCGGTCGTTGACGACCCCACTCCGGCAGAGCCGGTCTACGACCCCACCCACCCGCTCGCAGACGAGCGCGGCTACATCTACGAATCAAACGTTGACGTTGCCACCGAGCAGCTCGACGCGACGGAAGCCGAGAACATGTTCTCCGCGAATATGGCGGTGTTCGAAGTGGTAAAGTCCATGGCTTCGAAGGCGCTGACCCTCGGCAAGGGCTGATTTTCGAAAGGAAGATTTAAATGGTTGACTTTACAACAATGAACGCGCTCACCCGCATGAAGCCGATGGAGTCCATGACCCCCATGGGCGAGGACCCCAAGAAAAAGACCTACGCGGTGGACGCAAACGAGGCTTCCTTCCTCGATATATTCAAGGGAATGGTTGATAATGTAGTCGAGACCAACGAGCAGGTAGACCGCGACGCGATTGACCTCATGCTCGGCAATATCGACGACCTTGCGCAGGTGCAGTCGAACATCACTAAGGCAGGCATTGCAGTAGATCTGCTTGTTACAGTGAAGAACGAGGCGCTCAGCGCTTACAATACGATCATCAACATGCAGGTTTGATGACCTCAAAGCTGCCGGCGCGGCAGCATAAAACTTCGGAGGACGTTCTTATAAATGAATGAAAAGCTGAAAACTGTTGTAACGACAGTTAAAACGAAATGGACGGACGCTTCAAAAATGACGAAGATCCTGATAATCTCCATTCCGGTGGTCGTTATTGCAATAATCGTTGTGCTTTGCGTTATGCTCAATTCCAATAAGAGTACGGCAGTGCTGTTTTCCGGGCTTTCTGCTTCAGAATCCGGCGAGATAGCTTCCGCGATCCAGGAGCTGGGCGTTACTGACGTCACGGTGAACACCAACGGTGATATCATCGTGCCGGCGGAAAAGGCTGACTCGCTCAGAATGCAGATGTGGGCGCAGGGCTACCCCAAGACCACGATCAACTACGATATCTGGAACAACGGCGTTGACCTGTGGAGCACCGACACAGACAAGCGCGAGGTAAAGCGCCAGCAGCTCGAATCACGGCTGGGCGCAACCATCGCTTCGATGGACAAGATACAGTCCGCGACCGCTAACATCACCCTGCCGGAGGTGTCCAACTACGCGCTTTCCGACAACAAGGGCGAAAGCCAGTGCGCGGTATTCATTCAGCTCAAGGCGGACGCAGAGCCGCTTACCAACGAGGAGGTGCGCGCGATATACCGCGGCGTTACCACCAGCGTTGAGGGGCTTACCAAAGAGAACGTCTCCATCATGGACAGCAAGCTCAACTCCTACGAATGGGTAGATCCGGAGCTTGACCAGCCCGAAGAGGACGAGGACACCGATAAGTCAGGCGTTGACATCGCAAGAAAGCGTCTTGAGTTCGAGCAGGAGTTCGTACAGGTGCTCAAGGACGGTCTCGGCGACATGTTCACCAAGATGTACGGCGAGGACGGATTCGCGTTTAACGTTTCCGCAAGGCTGAACTATGATTCCAGGAACACCGAGTCCACTCAGTATACCCCGGCAGAGGGAACCGACCACGGCGTAAAGGACCACGAGGACAAGGTAACGTGGGGCGGCGCCCTTGATGAGGACGGCGGTATCGTCGGAGTAACACCGAACGCAGACCTTTCTCCGGATTATCCTACATACACCGGTCTTGAGGACGGTCAGAACTATTATTATAATAAGGAAGAAATACAGTACAGCGTTTCCAATGTCAAGGAGACCGTAACTAAGGACGGTTACTCCATCGACTCCCTCAGCGTTGGACTGGTCGTAAATCAGACCAACATGACCCAGGGCGAGCGCGACGCATTACAGGCGATAGTCGCTAATGCGGCGGGTACTACGGTAGATCTCGTTTCCGTTTACAACATTCCGTTCGCACTCAGCGCTACGAACAACGGCACAAACGGCGATGGAAACCTCCAGATCATCACTCCGCCTGTGGATACGTTCCGTAATACGCTCCTTTACGTTGTAGTCGGCCTTGGCATCGTGCTGATACTGCTTCTGGTGATGACGCTTATGATGAGCCATTCGAGAAAGAAGAAGATCAGACGCCGCCAGGAGGCTGCGTTTGCAGCAGCCACACAGTCAGGTCAGACCCAGACTGCCGCCGGCGCGACCGCGCAGGAGCAGGATTCTCCGGAGGAAGTGGACTTCAACATCGCGAGCCTTACAGAAGAGGCTGCGAAGGAGTCCCGCGAGACTATACTCAAGCGCGAGATAAGCGATTTCTCCAAGACGAACCCGGAGATCGTCGCACAGATCATCAAGAACATGATGAAGGCAGAATAAGCCTCACTAAGGGGGGACAGATATGGCAGAAGGTAAGAAGGCAGAAGAACTCAGCGCCAACCAGAAGATCGCTCTGGTTCTCGCGGCAATGGGTGCGGATAATGCGTCCGCAGTATACAAGCACCTGTCTGACGATGAGATCGAGGCGCTTTCCACCGAGGTCGCAAAGCTGGAATATCAGCCTATCGACGTGGTCGAGGGCGTTCTCAATGAGTTCTACGAGCTTTGCCTGACTCAGAAGGTAGTTACCGAGGGCGGCGTTGACTACGCCCGTGAGATACTTGAGAAGGCTTTCGGCACTGAAGCGGCTAACAACCTGCTTCAGAGGATAACAAAGCAGCTCAAGACCAAATCATTCGACTTCGTGAGAAAGGCCGACTATAAGAACCTGCTCGCGATAGTTCAGAACGAGCACCCGCAGACAATCGCGCTCATACTTTCATATGCAAGAATAGATCAGGCGGCGGCTATCCTCGCGGAGCTTCCCAAGGAGAAGCGCGTCGAGGTAGTCGAGAGAATAGCGCGAATGGACAGAGCTTCTCCTGACGTTATCAAGGCGCTTGAAGCTACGCTGGAGAAGAAGTTCGCAAACCTTGTCAACACCGACAGCATGGAGGTCGGCGGTATCTCGTACGTTGCGGAGGTCATGAACAACGTAGACCGCGCGACAGAGAAATACATATTCGACGAGCTGTCCGCAAGGGATCAGAAGCTCGCGGATCAGATCAAGCAGAAGATGTTCGTATTCGAGGATATCGTCAACCTGGATTCCATGGCTATCCAGGAGTTCACAAAGCAGGTCGACCCGAAGGATCTCGCTATCGCTATCAAGGGTTCCACCCAGGAAGTTGCGGAGTGCATATTCTCCAACATTTCCACGCGTGCAAGAGAGAGCCTTCAGGCAGATATCGAGTACCTGCACAACGTGCGTATGCGTGACGTTGAGGCTGCACAGCAGAACATCGTTGCGACTATCCGCCGCCTCGAGCAGGAACAGATCATCACCATCTCCCACGGCGGAGGCGGAGACGAGGTCATTGCGTAATGCGGCGTGACCCTTGGTTCAGAGTATTTCAGCGTAACGGAGGAATATTGTGTCAGTTTTAAAGAGGAACTCCGTTTATTTCGGCGGCGGCGTCGATATTTCGAACACCATCGACCTGAAAAGGTTCCAGCCCGCTCCCGAGCCGGCGCAACCCGCAAAGCAGGAGCCCCAGCCGGAGGAACCGAAAAAGCCCGACCCCGAGCAGGAACTGCTTGAGGCAAAGCGCAGGCTGGACGATAAGCTCCAGCAGGTGGCATTCCGGGAGAAACAGCTCGAACAGCAGAAGAAGGAGCTTGAGGAGCTCAAAGAACGCTGCGTTCAGCAGGGCAAGGACATAATCCTTGAAGCGAAGAACCGCGCGGAGTCGATAATCCGAACCGCGAACGACAACGCTTCACAGATAGTCTCCGACGCCGAGGCGAACCGCGACAGCGTGTACATAAAGGCAAAGGCGGAGGGCTTCGAACAGGGTACCCGCGACGGCAGGGAAGCATGTCTTGCCGCCGGGAGGGATATCCTCGATGAGGCAAAATCCTATGCCGAGAGGATAAACTCCGAGAAGGAGCAGCTTTTCGCGGACTACGAAAAAGAGATATACGACACTGTAATGCAGATAGCGAAGAAAGTCACGCTGGACAGCATTACTTCAAAGGACAGCGCGGCAGTCAAGCGCCTAATAAAGAAGGCGGCGAAGGAATTCCGCAACTGCGAGCGCGTCAAGATAACCCTTAACGATAATGGCGCAAACGAGGAGCTGACAGGTGACTACGAGTACCTGAAGGAGCTTTGCGGAGGCATTCCGAACGTTGAGGTGGAGCTTCTGCCGGAGGCGGACCCGGGAACGGTGATAGTCGATAACGGCAGCGAGATAGTGGACGCGGGAATAATGACGCAGCTCCGCATGATTCAGGAGCTTGGCGACGGAAAGTTCCGCGAACCTAAACCCACAAGGAAAAAGAAGAAACCCGCCCCGGAGCCTGCCGAAGAAGCAGACGCCGAGGAATGACCCGACAGCGGAGGAAGTCATGGCACTTGAATTCGGAGCATTTCGCGATGAAATAACTAAATATGACACCTTCCGCTATATGGGAAAGATAGAGAAGATAGTCGGAATGACCATCGAGGCAAGCGGTCCCGCCTGCAATATCGGCGATGTCTGCCGCATTTACTCGAAGGACATGACGAGTTTCATACGCGCGGAGGTCGTGGGGTTCAACAAGAGCAACATTCTGCTCATGCCCTACACCGAGATCGAGGGTATCGGGCCGGGAAGCATTGTAGATTCCACCGGGGACAAGCTCACCGTTAAGGCGGGGCCGGGTCTCATCGGGCGGATAGTCGACGCGGCGGGAATGCCGCTTGACGGAGGCGCCGACCCCGGATGCACCGATTCTGTTTCGATAACCGGCGCTCCATCAAATCCGTTCGACAGACCGCCGATAAAGTCGCAGATAGAGCTTGGCGTTAAGGCTATAGACGGCCTGCTGACTATGGGCAAGGGTCAGAGAATGGGTATATTCGCAGGCTCAGGCGTTGGTAAGTCCACGCTGATGGGCATGATCGCCCGGAAGGTCAAGGCAGATATCAACGTTATTGCGCTGGTCGGCGAGCGTGGCCGTGAGGTACGCGAGTTCATCGAGCGAGACCTCGGTCCGGAGGGCATGGCGCGCTCCGTGCTGGTCGTGGCTACGTCGGATCAGCCCGCCATGATGAGAAGCAAGTGTCCGCTGACCGCCACGGCTATAGCAGAGTACTTCATGAAACAGGGCAAGGACGTCCTGCTGATGATGGACAGCCTCACGCGCTACGCGATGGCGCTGCGCGAGGTCGGACTTTCCACCGGCGAACCGCCGATAGCAAGAGGCTACACGCCGTCAATTTACAGCAGCATGCCGAAGCTGCTCGAGCGCGCCGGGAACTTCCCGGAAGGCTCGATAACCGGTATCTACACCGTGCTCGTTGAGGGCGACGACACCAACGAGCCGATAGCGGATACAGTCCGCGGTATCATCGACGGACACATCATTCTTTCGCGTAAGATCGCGGCGCAGAATCACTACCCCGCGATAGACATACTCCCGAGCGTCAGCCGACTGATGTCGGAGATAGACACTCCCGAGCACAAGCAGGCGGCGGGCAAGCTCAGAAACCTGCTGTCGCTGTACAACAACAACGCCGACCTCATTTCGATAGGCGCGTACAAGCACGGAACAAATCCGGCGCTGGACGAGGCTATCCGGAAGATCGACAAAATAAACGAGTTTCTCATGCAGCGGGTGGAGGAATCCTACACGCTGGAGGAAACAGTGCAGCTCCTGATAGCTGCCGTTGGCGATGAACAATAAGAGGTGACAGGCTTTGAAGAAATTTCAGTTCACTCTGCAAAAGCTGATGGATTTCCGTCAGCAGGAGCTTGACCGACAGAAGAACACGCTGAGCGCGCTCCAGGCTGATCTACAGAGGATCTACGCAGAGAAGGAACAGCTCATAAAGCAGGTGGAGGAGTTCAGCGCTGAGCTTGAGACCGTCTGCCGCCAGGGAGCGCAGGCTTTTGAGATCTCCGTGCGCAAGCGCTACATCGTAACTCTCCAGCAGGAGATACACGCGAAAGACACCAGCGCCGCCCGCAAGCAGGAGGAGATCAACAAGCAGCTCGGAGTCGTAGTCGAGGCAACGAAGGACGTCCGCACGCTGGAAAAGCTCGAGGAAAAGCAGCTTGAGGACTACAAGGCGGCGGCAAATAAGGAAAACGAGCAGTTCATTGAGGAGTTCGTTTCCGGGCAGTCGATACGCGCGGCTCAGACCCAGAGCGTCTGATAAGTTTGTATATCCGGGCGCAGACCCTGATATAGATACATTATTAAAAGGAGGTGAGTAAATGGCAGTAGCATTCAGCACAGGCGGTTCCGGGTATACCCGCAGCGACTTCATGATATCCGACGCGGCTATTCCGGCAAGGGTAGAGGAAGCGGCAAAGGCAGACCAGAAGGAACAGTTCTCCAAGGTACTGAGCGGTATCGGAAGTTCCAGGAACGCTTCGAATACTTCGGGCGCAGGCAGCGCGAACAATGCGGTATCTGAGAAGGAAACCCCTGCAAGTTATGAGAAGTTCGAAATGCTTCGCAGCGAACTGACGAAGTCTGATGGAAGTCTTGACCTTCGCAAGGTCGTTGCGGCGATCGCGGACGGAAAGCTCACTTTTGCGGATATTCCGCAGGAGTACATAACCAAGGCATTGCTGGCGGAGCTTATCAACACTGTTGAGAATGTGGACAACGCCAAGTCCGACAAGGACGGCGACTCGGAGCAGATCAATGATCCGGCAGTACAGCAGGTCATGACCGAACTTGCGGCAATGATGAATCAGACGGCGATCCCCGATGATATCAGCGACCTCAGCGACGAGATATCCGCGCTGACGACCAGGATAACCGGAGCCGACGAGGTTCAGACAGAGCAGCCGGCAGTTCAGCAGAACGTTCCGGAGCAGGCGGTTCAGACCGTTCAGAATCAGGCGGCGGAGCAGGCAGAGGCTACAGGCGAAGCTGTGGAGTTCACGGTCAAGCCCGAAACAGAGCAGAAGCCCCAGGCACAAGCAAAGCCCGTTCAGGAAATCCAGCCCGAAGCGAAGCAGGCGGCAGTCCAGACCGCTGAAAACACCGGCGCACAGAGCGAGGCTCAGACTGACGCAGGTCAGTCAGGTCAGCAGGACGGCGCGGCTCAGGTTCAGACAGCTCAGGCGGGACAGACCGAGCAGGCACCGCAGGAGGACGTTAAGTTCCGCAGCGATGTTCGCAGCGTTGAGGTCAGAACGGCTGAGAAGCCGCAGGAAGCTCCGCAGCAGGAGCAGACGCAGGTCTTTGCAGACCACACGGCGCAGCGCAGCAGGGTAGTTTTCAAATCAGACGAGCTTGAGGCGATAAAGTCCGGCGGCGAAAAGACCGGCGACGCGGCTCAGGCGCAGCCTCAGGGGATCCCCGCTGAAAGCCCCGTGGTATTCACACGGCAGGACGGCGCGGAGATCACAGTAAAGCCTTCCGAGGTCGCGCAGCAGGTGTCAGGTAAGATCACAGAGCGCGCGGCAGACCTTAAAGAGGGCGCTGTTGAGTACAGCATAACGCTCGACCCTGAGGATCTCGGCAGGATCACGGTCAGAATGACCAAGACGGCGGACGGTGCAGTTTCAGTGTCCATCGCGGCGGAGAACTCCAAGACCATGAAGATCATCGAGGACAACGGTTCTGCTATCCAGGACACGCTCAGACAGAACGGCGTTCAGCTTGAGAACTGGCAGACCGTCAGCGAATCCCGTCAGGAGCCGCAGGCTCAGGACTACCAGGGCAGCAGCAAGAACCCCTACCGCGAGAGCGAAAATCACCGTCAGGACGACGACCGCGACGGCGAGAGCTTCGCAGAGATAATCGCTTCGATGTAAGCGGGAAAGGAGAGAAAATGGCAGGAACTTCAGGCATTCTTTCATCGTCAGAGCAGATACAGGCGAATTACGAGAAGTACAAGAGCAAGTTTAAGGACGCCACCGAGAAAATGGTGAACTCCGACACCTTTCTCAGTCTGCTGGTTGCCGAAATGACGAACCAGGACCCGATGGAGCCTACCTCCAACACCGAGTTCGTTACACAGATGGCACAGTTCACGTCGCTTCAGTATTCCAAGGACGCTGCGACCTATTCCCAGTCGAACTACGCTTCAAGCCTGGTCGGCAAGACTGTTACCGCTTCAAAGATGGACGGCAGCAAACAGGTCACAAAGACGGGCGTTGTGCAGTCGGTTATGAAGAACGGCGACAGCTACACCATCAAGATAGACGGCGTCAGCTTCGAGCTTTCGAACATCACTTCCATCGCACAGACCGATTCTTCGGGCAGCAATGACCCGGGAACCAAAACTTCCCTTGGCGAGCTTATCGCGAAGGCTTCCATAATGATTGGCATGAGCGCAACTGTTAATCCTAGTGTAGAGGGCGGTTCGGTGCTCGATTCGGGACTGATAAAATCTATCCAGGTCAAGGACGGTCAGGTAAGAGTAATCATCAACGACAAGGGCTATGCGCTCGATGATATCGTTGAGGTCGCTTATCCCACCATCTCAGGCGGAGGTGGTTCCGACAGCACCGGCGGCACAGACAAGAAGCCTTCCACGGACGATAAGACCGAACCTCCTTCGGCTGACAAGACGGCTGACAGCACGGAGACCCACACGATTTCCGACGAGGAACTAGACAGAATAATCGAGAGCCATCGTCAGGAAAAAGAGAACGAAGTATCCGCTGATGTCGTAAGCGACATGATGGCGGCAGTCGACAGAATGAACGAACAGGCAAGAGAAGATACCGAGCGCCTTTACAGCGAGGATCTGCACGAGGTCACGGGCGAGATAACCCCCGACAGCTATGCAGGCGAGGATATCCAGGATCTTGAGGACTTCGTTTGAACCTAAGTTGAATAAAGCATGGAGGCTTTAAAATGCTGATAAGCGAATACCTGGCGCTTCGCAATCAGATCAGCGTTACCACGGGAAATACGGTGGTTCAGCCCGCGAACGGCACGGCAAAGGACGCGGTGCAGGGCGGTTCCTTCGCAGAGGCTTTACAGGAAAAGCTAAACGAAAAACACGGCGTGGAGTTCTCAAAGCACGCATTGCAGCGGCTTGAGGAACGCAGCATAGACCTTTCCGAAAACGAGACCCTCGAACGCCTCAACAAGGGCGTGGAGTTAGCGGCAGGAAAGGGCAGCAGTGAAACGCTGGTCCTTGTGGGAAGAAACGCTTTCGTTGTGAGCGTTAAAAACAACAAGGTGATCACGACCCTCTCAGACAACGAACTGAACGGGAACGTATTCACGAATATTGATTCGACCGTTATCGTATGAACGGACCTGAATGGAATTCATGCCCCGGCTGCGACTGAGACGGGGCGGCGGTCAAGTCAATGACAATTTATTCTGGAGGTCAATAAAATGGTTAAATCCCTTTACACCGGCGTATCCGGTATGAAAACCCACCAGCAGAAGATGGACGTAATCGGCAACAACATCGCCAACGTAAACACCACTGGCTACAAGACGAACGTTGTTACCTTTGCCGACGTATACTATCAGACCAAGAAGTCGCCTTCCGGCGCTTCCACCACCCTGGGCGGCGTTAATCCGACTCAGGTAGGCTACGGCGTTAAGATGAACACCACCACGCCGAACATGACACAGTCCGGATTTACCTTCTCCGACAGCATCTACGATATGGCTATCGACGGCAAGGGCTTCTTTCAGGTAATGGACGGCGCTGGAAATATCCTCTATACAAGAGCGGGTATCTTCAAAGTCGACGAGGAAGGCAACCTCGTTAACGCTTCCGGTTACAAGGTGCTGGGCGTTTCCGGCGATTTCGACGGTCAGCCCGCAGGAAGCCAGCCCATCAAGATAACTATTCCGGCTACCGACGCGAAGTGCTCCAGCGCTACCAAGACTATCAGCGGCTGCGATGTCACCATCGCCGTTTCCGACCCTTCGGACAACACTGATATGTCCGTTACATTCAACCAGGCGGAGTTCCCGTTTGCTACATACTCCTCCGGCGTGCTGAATCTCTACTTCGACAAGGAGAAGCAGTTCGAGTCCGCGCAGGCTTTCGAGGACGAGATCCAGAAATGCCTCGAGGCAGGCGGCGTTACACTCCCGGACGATGTTTCCATCAAGTTCTCCTTTGAGAACCTCCCGGCAAGCACCTCTTCAGTTGTTGCCAAGGCTACCGTTTCCGCAGGCGTGTGGGATAAGGCGCTCGACCAGGCAAGCGCTGACAAGCGTTTCGTTTGCCCCGCTGGCGCCACCACATATGCTAAGATCGGCTTCGCTACCAACGACGCTACCGATACAGAGTACAACAAGGCAAAGATCGTATTTGCTGACGCTGGTACTGCCGGTACTTCCGCTTCCTATGCTCCCGCAGCGGACGGCGGCACATGGACTATCAATATCGACGCTTCTACTACCATGGCTGATATCAATCAGGCTATCAAGAAGGCTATCGCAGACGACGCTGCGCTTGCTGCTCCTACATATCCCACCGGCATCAACCTTTCCTGCACATCTTACACTATCCCGTCCGCAGCTACTGTTGCTGATGTTACCGGCGGCGTAGGCGCAGATTTCGCGCTCGTAAGATCCAACGCCAAGGTCGGCTCGGTTTCCGCGACGGCAGGCCAGGCGGGCGAGTTCGCTAACGACTATAAGATCGTTTTCAAGTATGTTTCCAACTACGACGCTCCAAGCGCTCAGTGGGACGACAACACGCTCACCATATCGGTTACTAACAAGGAGTACACCGACGACGCTGATTTCGTTGCTGATGTCAACGCTGCCATCACAGCGGCTGCGGGAGGCAATTCCAAGAAGCTGTTCACGTTCGATGCCGGCAGCTTCGAGGGCATAAAGGATCTCACCAATGGTCAGAGAAAGCAGCTTTTCGGCGGCAATCCCTCACTTTCTTTCGGCGGCGGCGAGGACAGCTTCTACACCACGGTAGCTAAGAACCTTTCCACCTTCAACCTTACTGATGGACGCAAGGGCGGCGAGCAGACCTACAAGAACCTTGAGAACGTGACCGTTCAGCAGGACGGCACCATCATCGGCAAGCATGCGGTACACGGCTACCTGAAGCTTGGCCGTATCGACATTGCTACATTCGATAACCCGAACGGTCTTTCCGCTGTCGGCGGCACTTTGTTCGAACAGACCGTAGCTTCCGGTGAGCCGAAGGTTGCTATCGCAGGTCAGGAAGGCGCGGGCGAGGTCGTATCCGGCGCGCTTGAGATGTCCAACGTTGACCTTGCTCAGGAATTCACCGATATGATCACCACCCAGAGAGGCTATCAGGCGAACTCCAGAGTTATCACAACTTCCGATACAATGCTTGAGGAGCTTCTCTCCCTCAAGAGATAATGACTGAATGACAACAGCTCCCCCGCCTCAGGCGGGGCGGGGGAATATCTGTTTCTGAGGTAATTTATGATTTTTCTTACCAAACTTGACGGCAAGGAGATACTGCTCAACGAGCTGTTTATAGAGACCGTCACAGAAACGCCTGACACGGTTATAACCATGTCGAACGGGCATACCTACATCGTGCGTGAAAGCATGAAGGAGCTCCAAAATAAAATTCTCGAATACAACAGGCGGCGCAGACGCTTTGGCAGACAGTCCGCAGCAAAGAGCGGCGAGCCTTTGACATAACGTATACCAACCGGAGCAGGAAGCTCCGATAAAATTTGAAAAGTGAGGGATCATTTTGAATATCACGATTATAATTGGCTGGGTCATCGCATTCGGCATGGTCGTTTTCGGTATCTTCCAGGGCGGTCAGATTGACTGGTTCATCGACCCGCCGTCGCTTGCAATCACCATCGGCGGCACGATAGGCTGCCTTATCGCTTCCTATCCGCTGAGCTACCTCGCGGGTCTGGGCAAGCGCTTCAAGCTGGTGTTCATGCCGAAGAAGTTCAACCCTGAAAAGTACATAGATGATATCGTTGAGTATGCCAAGATTGCAAGAGGCCGCGGTCTCCTGGCTCTTGAGGAAAGCGCCAACCAGTGCACGGATCAGTTCATGAAGTCCGCGCTCATGCTCATCGTCGACGCTAACGACACCGCAAAGGTACGCGGAATGCTGGACGACGCCATCAGCTTCATGTGCGAGCGCCACGACAACGGCCGCGCGTTCTTCGAAAAGGGCGTAGCAGTATTCCCGGCTTTCGGTATGCTGGGTACCGTTGTTGGTCTGGTTAACATGCTCAATACCATGGACTCCAACCCGGAGGGGCTGGCAGACGGTATGGCTACGGCGCTTATTACTACGTTCTACGGCTCACTTTTTGCGAACGTTTTGTTCAACCCTATGGCGAGCGCGCTTCAAAATGCCCACAACGACGAGCTGCTGTGCATGCAGATCATCGAGGAGGGCGTCCTTGCCATTGCGGACGGCTCAAACCCGCGTTATATCCAGGAAAAACTTGAGTTCATGCTTCCTGCAAGCAAGAAGCGTTCAGACAAGGCTGGCGGTTAATTTACCGCTTTTTCAGAAAAAATACAATTTTTGCAGAAAAAAAGTAAAAAAGTATTTGCATTTTGAGCGGATTTATGCTACAATAATATAATGGCAGGGGTGTGATGTCCTGCAGTATGATTTTTGCATTTGATGCTCATGTGAGTTATATCTGAATGTAAGGGAGGGACAGCAGTGGCAAAGATCGAGAAAAAGGCAAAGGAAGACCATAGTAACGACTGGCTGTCGACTTACGGCGACATGGTAACGCTGCTGCTGACGTTCTTCGTTCTGCTTTATGCTTCATCATCACAGGATGAACAGAAGTTCCAGTACATATATCAGGCGTTTACGTCCCACGGCAAATACCTGAATGAGTATGTGGATTCTCCGAACCCCGTTCCGGAGGACGGCGAGGGCACCGTCAGCGAGAAGCCGGACAGCAACGGCGGTCAGGGAAATCTTCCGCAGACCTTTGATCAGTTATACCAGTACATTTCGCAGTATGTTTCCGACAATAATCTTGAGCAGTCCATTTCAGTTGAGAACGGAGCGGCTCACCTTAATATAAGGTTCGACAACAACGTGTTCTTCGAACCAAACAGCGCAGTGCTGACGCAGCAGGGAAAGGATCTGCTTGACGGAATAAGCCCCGGCATCAAGGCAATGAAGGCCGCGATAAAGACCTGCACCATCAACGGACACACCGCAAAGGCAATATCCGAGGTGAACGACTGGGATCTGTCGGCAGGTCGTGCCGTAAGCGTTATTAAATACATGGATTTCCGCAAGGTGCTTGATACGGAGCAGTTCCGTGCGAAGGGCAGCGGCTACGCGGAGCCTATCGCCGATAACGATACCGCAGAGGGTATGGCGAAGAACCGACGCGTTGAAATGGTGCTTTTAAAGGCAGACATAGATACAACGGATCCCGAGGTTATAAAGGATATCCTGCTGTATGACTACGGCATCAAGCTCGACGACTTCGACCCGGACGGCGACAACAGCGGCGATACCGCCAAGGTGCCGAACGATTACGCTCAGTCGATCATTGATTCCCTCGACCAGAAGTATCCGGATCACAGCAGCACTTCGACAGCGGTAGGACCGGTGATCCCCGGTGACTACGATACGTTCATGATAACCACCGAGGCTGACAGCAATAGCTGATCCAATGGGAAACCAGACGCAGTGGGCGCTGGTAAAGTAATGGGGGGATACAGATGGCTGACGTCCTGACGCAGGCGCAGATAGATGAAATGCTTAAAAACGTCGCTGCCGGCGCAGTTCCGGAGGTGACGCAGAAAGAGGAAGAAAAGGTCAAGGAGTACGACTTCCGCGCTCCTAAGAAGTTCACAAAGGAACAGATCAAGGTTCTCGACGGTATATTCGAGAACTATGCGAGACTTCTCTCGTCGTACCTCACAGGTCTGCTCAGACTGTACTGCCGCGTTTCGCTGGTGAACATTGAGGAGCAGAGGTACAGCGAGTTCAACAACGCGCTTCCGGATTACGTCCTGATGGGCATGGTGGACATGGGTATCAAGAACGAGGAGGTCAGCGAGACCAACGTTATCATTCAGATATCCAACACGATAACATTTACGATGATAGACAGACTGCTCGGCGGCAGAGGTGAATACCGCGATGTCAACCGCGATTTCACTGAAATAGAGATCACCATTATGAATGACGTCATGAATTCGATGGCGAATCTTCTCTACGAGCCGTGGGCCAGCCATATCGACCTTGAGCCGAAGCTAATCGGCATCGAAACGAATTCCAGGGTTGTGCAGACCATAGGCCACGAGGATACGGTAATAATCGTAGCCCTCGAGGTGGAGATAAACGGCTCCAAGTCGATAATCTCGGTGTGCATTCCTGCGATAAATCTGGACGAGATAATGAACAAGTTCATTTCCCGCTACAATGTTTCCAGAAGAAAGCTCGACGCTAACCGCGAGGCAGAGCGCCGCGACACTATCATGACCGGTATCAGCGATACCGACCTCAAAATCACCGCAGTCCTCGGCGAGATCAACCTTGACCTCTACGAGGTGCTTACGCTCCAGGTGAACGACGTTATCCCGCTTGGAAAGAGCATCACAAGCGATGTTGACGTGAAGGTCGGAAGCAAGCACTGGTGCACCGGAAAGCTCGGAACCTACAATAACAAAAAGGCAATAATGATAGATAATTTTATAGAGAATTGAGGTAAAATGTCCAATGGCTAATGAAAAGGATGCAAACGTTGAATTCAGCTCATATGAAATAGACGCCGTCGGCGAAATACTCAACATAAGCATGGGTTCCGCTGCGACCGCTGTTTCTGAGCTTCTCAACGCAAAAGTCTGGATCACCACACCGCAGGTGAGCGTGGTCAAGGCAGCCGACCTGAATTACGACCGTCTGGAGCCTGCTATCTGCGTTAAGATCGTCTATGTTTCCGGTATTTCCGGTCAGAACATGATGGTCCTCAAGCAGGACGATGTTCAGCTTATTCTTAATCAGCTCATGGGCAACCCGCTGGTAGTTTCTCCTGATTTTGAGTTCGATGAGATGAACATAAGCGCAGTTTCCGAGGTCATGAACCAGATGATGGGAGCATCTGCAACAGCGCTTTCCGATCTGCTCGGAATTTCGGTCGACATCTCCACGCCGACCCCGTACCTTATCGAGCAGACCAACTTCTGCCAGCTTGCAGAGCTTGATCCCGATGAGACCATAGTTGCAGTTACGTTCAACCTGTCCGTTGACGGCGTTATGAACAGTGAGTTCATGTCGGTTATGTCCGTTGATCTTGCTAAGTCTCTGTCCGACAAGATGATAGAGAAGTTCCACGGCGACGAGGCAGAGGCGCAGCCCACCAAGCAGCCTGCGCCCGCTCCGGCGGCTCAGCCTGCTCCAGCAGCTCCGCAGTCTGCGCCCGCTCCGGCACCCCAGCCGGCGGCTCCCGCGCCTCAGCCTGATCCCGCCCAGGGTATGGCTCAGCCGCAGCAGCCCGCTCCAGGCGCTTACCCTTACCCGCCGCAGGGTCAGCCTGCTTACCCCGGATACGGATATCAGAATCAGTATGCGGCTTACGGAGCTTATCCGCCGCCTGTTCCGCCGGTCAATATCCAGAATGCGCAGCTCCACCAGTTTGACGCAATGGATTTCGGTCTGCCTACGGATCAGCAGGATAACCTAAAGCTGCTGATGGGCGTTCCGCTTGAGATCTCAGTTGAGATCGGTACCGCGAAGCGCAAGGTAAAGGATATCCTGGAGTTCACTCAGGGTACGATAATCGAGCTGGAACGCCAGGCTGGCGCGCCGGTCGATGTGGTCGTAAACGGCAACTTGATCGCAAGGGGCGACGTCGTTGTTATCGACGACAACTTCGCAGTGAGAATTACTGAGATCGTCAAGTCCAAGTTCATGGACAGCCTGGGCAAGGAATAAAATACATAATATAACATATATCAAGGAGATTTATTAGTAATGGACAAGAAGATTTTACTGGTTGACGACGCTGCTTTCATGAGAATGCTGATCAAGGACGCTCTCACTAAGAATGGATACACAAATATCCTTGAGGCGGCAGACGGCGCAATCGCATGCGATGTTTACGCTGCTGAGAAGCCTGACCTGGTTATCATGGATATCACCATGCCCAACAAGACCGGTATCGAGGCTCTCAAGGACATTAAGGGAATGGACCCGATGGCTAAGGTCGTTATGTGCTCTGCAATGGGTCAGGAAGCTATGGTTGTCGAGGCTATAAAGCTCGGCGCACTCGACTTCATCGTTAAGCCCTTCAAGCCTGACAGAATACTCCAGACCGTCAAGAAGGTACTCGGCTGATCGCTGCGCGTCTGCCCTGAGGGGCGTCCCGCGGAATGCGGGAAGAAGTGCGGCGCAGCGTAAGTTCCCGGTTTTTCCGGGGAACTGTCACGCAACATTTTTTCGCCGCACTGTTCAGACGAACGGGTCTGAATAGTGCGGTTTTTGATTCCGGGAGGTTCGGCAGTGGAATATTTTCAGATGATAATGGCGCTGCTGGGCGTTCTGGCGCTGGTTTTCCTGCTTTTCTGGGCGATGAAGAAGCTAAACAGGCGCGTGACACTGAGCGACAGCAAAAATATGAAGATCCTGGAGCGTATAAATCTGGGACCTGACAAAATGCTGCTGCTTGTCAGCGTATGCGGGAAATGCATGGTTCTCGGAGTTACCAACGGCAGGGTGGAGAAAGTCCACGAGCTGGAGGAAACCGAGGAGGAACTCATGAAAAAAGACGAAAACGGCGGGAATCCCACCTTTAAGGAGAGTTTCAAGATCGTTTTCAAGGACATGTTGAACAAGAAGTGATCGGAGGGACGGCAGGTGTTCAGGCAGCTTGAGCTTACAAAAGAGAATAAGCGGCTTCTGATAAAGTTTGCGGTGTCGCTGCTGGTCACGGTGCTGCTGACTGTCATGCTGTGCACCCTTTCCGCGTTTGCGGAGCAGGGGACGGCTGATTCCGGCGCGGCGCAGGCGGTCTCCACGGCTGAGGCTCAGCAGAGCGCGACCGGGGAGGCTCAGCACAAGCCGGGAGATTATCTCGACACCGACCCTACTTACGTCAATAAAGACGCGGGTTCGTCGGTGATACAGGAGCTGATAGGCGTTGACGCTTCCCAGCCGCTGGAGATAATCATTCTGCTGACGCTTATCGCGCTGGCTCCGTCGATGCTGATCATGATGACCTGCTTCACGCGTATCGTCATTGTTCTCGGCTTCCTCAGGACTGCCATGCAGACGCAGAGCACTCCGCCGAACATGGTCATCACCGGAATGGCGCTGTTCCTGACGTTCTTCATAATGGCGCCGGTATTCTCGGAGATAAACGAGGTGGCTTATCAGCCATACGTCAGCGAGGAACTGACCACGGAGGAAGCCCTGGACGCGGCTTCCGTGCCGCTCAAGAAGTTCATGCTCAAGCAGACTTCCCAGGACGACCTGCAGTTCTTCCTCGACCTCTCGAAAACAGAGGAGCCGGAGGGCGGCTATACTGACGAGTACCTCCAGAACGACCTCAGTCTGACGGTCATCGTGCCGTCGTTCATGATAAGCGAGCTGAAGCGCGCATTCCAGATGGGATTTCTGATATTCCTGCCGTTCCTTGTCATTGACCTGGTAGTCGGCAGTACTCTGATGTCCATGGGTATGATGATGCTGCCGCCCGCGATGATATCCATGCCGTTCAAGATACTGGTGTTCGTGCTGGCGGACGGGTGGAATCTGCTGATAGGCTCGGTAGTTGCAAGCTATAATTTATAGACAGATCAGGTAGTAAAGGCGGTGAGATAAATGACGCAGGACGAAATGATGGAGATTTTCCAGGCGGCTATAATGCTGGCGTTCAAGCTGGCTGTGCCGATACTCCTCGTTGCCATGATAGTTGGACTGGTGATCGCGATATTACAGGCGGCGACGCAGGTTCACGAGCAGACGCTCTCCTTCGCTCCTAAGGCTGTCGCGGTGGGTCTGGCGCTGTTTATCCTTGCGCCGTGGATGACCTCGGAGTGCATTGATTTCGTCAATTTCATCTTCGAGAAGGTATCCGCGGTCCCAATAACGTAAGGCGGGGCTATGTCTGAGATCTGGGAAGCTATCCAAACCAACTTCGTCATTATACTGATGGTTACGGCGAGGGTAAGCGGGATATTTACGTTCAACCCGATTTTCTCACGAAACGGCGTTCCGAATATGGTCAAGGCAGGGGCTTCGCTTATGCTGGCTCTGGTCATGGCTGCGGCGGGGGATTTCAGCTACACGATACCGCAGGGAGTGCTTCCGTTTGCGCTGGATATCGGCAAGGAGCTGCTCGTCGGCTTCACGCTGGGGTTCTTCGTTAACCTCATGTTACAGCTTTTCAGCCTTGCCGGAGAGCTGTCCGACTACCAGATAGGCCTTTCAATGGCGAGGAGCTACGACCCTACGTTCGGTACGACTAGCCTTGTAACGCAGTACTATAGCTGGTGGTTCATGATCTACTTCTTTATGGTGGGAGGGCATCTCTCATACATAAAGCTGTTTTTCATTTCATACGAGAGCATTCCGATGGGATTCAGCAGCTTCAATTTCAATGTTGGACTGCTGATCGTGAAATATTTCGAGACTGTCCTCACGCTGGGTCTAAAGCTGGCTATGCCGGTGATCGCAGCCGGGCTGGTCACGGAGTTCTGCATCGGCGTGCTGATGAAGGCGGTCCCTTCAATACATGTATTCGTGCTCAACGTGCAGATAAAAATGCTGGTGGGATTCGTCGTACTGGCGGGGTGCAGCAGCATGGTGTCTGAATTCATGGAGAAGATAATGGATCTGCTGTTCAGCAACCTGAATACTCTGCTCGGCGAGATGGCGGTCTGACTTTGAAAGGGTGGGAAGATGGCAGGAGAAGAAAAAACCGAAAAAGCCACCCCGAAAAAGCGTAAGGATCAGCGAAAGGAAGGCAACGTCCTCCAGAGCAAGGAGATAGGCATTGCGGCTTCCGTTCTTGGCATATTCGCGGCGATGAGGCTGCTTCTCGGCTTCATTTCCGAAAATATATTTTCCTATACCGGCTCCGTTTTTGAGGAGCTTGGCTCGACCTATGTCACCACTGACAATATAATGACGATATGGGTCGACGTTATAACAGTAGTTGGAATTACCGTCGGGCCTGTCTGCCTGATAGCGATTTTCCTCGGAATTATCCCGACCATCGCGCAGACAAGGGGTCTGTTTACTATGAAGGCGCTCAAGCCGAAGTTTTCCCGGCTGAATCCGCTTTCCGGCATTAAGAAGCTGTTTTCGCTTCAGTCGATAGTCGGCATTTTAAAGGGGCTTGTCGAGGTAATTATCATCAGCGTGGTGATTTACAACGAGATACGGGACAGGCTTCCGAAGTTCGTCATGCTGATAGATACGGGCGTCGCTGCGGGCGTGACCTACGCTCTGGTGACGATCTTCGACCTGGTAATGCTGATATGCATAATGCTGGTGTTCGTGGCGGCTGCGGATTTTCTCTTCCAGTGGTGGCAGTTTGAGAAAAAGCTCAAGATGTCCAAGCAGGAGGTCAAAGAGGAATTCAAGCAGATGGAAGGCGACCCCCAGATAAAGAGCAAAATCAAGCAGCGCCAGCAGCAGATGGCTACGCAGCGAATGATGCATGACGTCCCCAAGGCGGACGTCGTTGTCAGAAACCCTACGCACTTCGCTGTTGCGCTGAAATACGACCAGGACAAGAACAACGCGCCGCAGGTCCTCGCAAAGGGCAAGGATCTCATCGCGCTGAGGATAGTCCAGATTGCAGAGGAAAACGACGTCATGACGATAGAAAACCCGCCGCTTGCCAGGTCGCTTTACAGCATGGTCGATGTCGGGCGGGAGATTCCCGCGGAGCTTTACAACGCTGTCGCGGAGGTGCTGACAGTCGTTTACCGCGAAAAGCACAAGACGCTTCATGCGTAATTCGCATAATTCGTGAAAATCCGATACTATTCGTATATTAATATAAAAATTCTACAGAGAGGAGATGGGTGATATAGTACGCAAGCTGCTGAGCAACTCGTTTGTTCTGTTTGTAATATTCATCGTAATCGCGATCATTATTCCGCTGCCTAGCTGGCTGCTGGACTTCATGATACTGCTAAACATCTCCCTGAGCCTTATCATTCTGGTAATGACAATGTTCATCAAGGAGGCGCTGGAGTTCTCCGTATTCCCGACGGTTCTGCTGTTAACGACGGTCCTGCGGCTGTCGCTGAACGTTTCCACGACCCGCGGCATTCTTTCCAGCGGCTACGCCGGAGAGGTAATTTCCGCGTTCGGTAACTTCGTTATGGGCGGCGACGCCATCGTCGGCTTCCTGATATTCATAATCATCGTATTAGTCAACTTCATCGTAATTACCAAGGGTTCCGAGCGAGTATCCGAGGTTGCAGCCCGCTTCACGCTGGACGCTATGCCCGGTAAGCAGATGGCGATAGACGCCGACCTCAACGCCGGAATAATCAACGAGGAACAGGCGAAGAAGCGCAGAAGCAATATCCAGCGCGAGGCTGACTTCTACGGCTCCATGGACGGTGCTACGAAGTTCGTAAAGGGCGACGCCATCATGTCCATCGTCACCACCCTCGTTAACCTCATCGGCGGCGTTATCATCGGTATGGTGCGCGGCGGCGGTGATTTCAACACTATTCTCAACACCTACTCGCTGGCTACCGTCGGCGACGGCCTCTGCTCGCAGATCCCCGCGCTGCTCATCTCCGTTGCTACTGGTATGATCGTTACCCGCGCGGCAAGCGAGGACAGCCTCATCAACGACCTCAAGAGCCAGTTCACCGCGCAGCCATTCGTTCTGATGATCGCCGGTATCGTCATGGTAGTCATGATGGTGATTCCGGGATTCCCGACGGTGGTCTGCCTGATTCTCGGCGTGCTGCTGATACTCGCGGCATTCCTGCTCAACCGCAACAAGAAGAAAATGGCGGAGCTGGAGCTTGCACAGCGCAAGAAAGCCGAGGAAAAGGAGATGGAAAAGCTCCCGGCGGACAACGACTACTACCGCGATATCGACAACGTGTTCAAGCTGCTTAATGTCGAGCCTATCGAGATGGAATTCGGCTACAGCCTGCTGAGGCTTGTCGATGAGAAATCCGGCGGCAACTTCATCGAGCGAGTCGTTATTTTCCGAAAACAGTTCGCGCTTGACATGGGTATGGTAATCCCGTCTGTTCGTATGACGGATAACCCCGAGATTAACCCGAACATGTACATAATCAAGATAAAGGGCGAGGAGGTAGCCCGCGGCGAGATACTCGTTGACCACTACCTTGCGCTCGACAGCGGCGACGTCACCCAGCAGATAGAGGGTATCGACACGGTGGAGCCTGCGTTCGGGCTTCCGGCAAAGTGGATATCCGAGGACAAGAAGATAATGGCGGACGTTGCAGGCTACACGCTGATAGACCCGGTTTCCGTCATGATAACCCACTGGTCGGAGATAATGAAGCGCTATGCGCATGAGCTGCTCTCCCGTCAGGACGTAAGCACCATGCTGGACAACGTTAAAAAGACCAACCCCATCGTGGTGGACGATATTATACCGAAAGTTATATCTGTCGGATATTTGCAGAAAATACTGGCGAATCTGCTCAAGGAAGGTATCCCGATACGCGATCTGGAAACTATCCTGGAAACTATCGGCGATCACTCCAACGTGCTGAAGGACACCGACATCATCACGGAGTACGTAAGGCAGTCGCTCAAGCGCACGATAACCCACCGCTTCGCGGAGGCAAACTCCTTGCGCGTGATAACCCTCGATACCCAGATAGAGGATCTTATCGTAAGTTCCGTAAAGAAGTCGGACCAGGGAAGCTACCTCGCTATGCCGCCGGATATGATACAGCGCATAGTCACCGCCTCCAACCGGGAGATAGACAAGATAAAGGACGTTATACCGACGGTCATCGTCCTGACGTCTCCGGTGGTGCGTATTTACTACAAGAAGCTCACCGAACAGTTCATTCCGAACATCACGGTACTTTCCTACAGCGAGATAGATTCCACCGCCCAGATACAGGCGATAGGAAACATCTCACTGAACACCGCAGCAGCTCCTGCTGTTTAAATCAGGGAACCTCTAAAAACCGGTGTGAAAAGCAAAAATGGGCAGGGTGTGCCAGCTT
>OGDN01001698.1_pt1 | contig 33623 bp, 32 predicted proteins | sample 1570271 | NCBI WGS metagenome assembly OGDN01 (sample SAMEA4384481, study PRJEB24528) | human gut metagenome | reverse complement strand
AAAAGGACATTAAAATATATGTTTTGTGCAATATTTAATTTTCAAACACGCTCTAAGCATCCCTGCTTCCTGTCAGAAATCAAAAAACTATGTATCAAATATAAATTGCACAAAACTGGAGGAACATAGTTACAGAATCCACTTGTCCATGAATAAACCTGTGCAAAAATTTTGGGGGGGCATAGTAATAAGCAATAAAAAAACAATACTCTCATTCTTTCCAGCAACAATATTATTAATTATTTTTGACATAAAAAATCCTATTGATAAAAACATCAATGTTTTCATCACACTAAGAATAATCGGATTTTTCAGTGCATACAATACTAATAAGTTTCCCAGTAAACGCCCATTACCATAGTGTAGTATATATTGTACACACTCTGAAAACGAATTCAGCCGTAAACTTTTAAAATAGTAATCGTCCACCACCAAGGGTGATAACATAGAAATGCTATACAATGCTATAATAGCAAATAGCAATTTCAAAATCGATATTTTCTCTTTCATTATTTTTTTAACTCTATTTTAATAAATTTTCCTTCCTATTTATCATATGATATTCTTTTCTTTCTTTCCTTGCTTTTAGAGCACAACACTTTCCGTGATGTGACAATTCGCCAAAATAAACCTAACAAACCAGATATTATACTAACCCAAAAGAACAGAAGCAACGAATGAAGCTTTTCTACTCCCATTTTTCTTGCCACTCCCTGTATTCCCCATATGATCGCAGGATGAACACAATATATTATCATAGATAGTTTTCCCAATAATGGTGCTATTTTCAATTCTTTTCTTTGACTCAAATTAATCGACCACACAAAAATTATATTCACAACAGGAAAGGTAGTAAATAATAACGTATACCCAACTGTAGTTCCTTTTTTCATTACAATAAAAACTTCTACAATCCACAGGATAATAAACAAATAATTTTTCCATTTTAATGATAAATGATTCTTTTCTTCATTATTTTTCTTTATACGCATTCCATAATAATAAAATGGTAGTCCTATTGATAATAAACGAAACAAGAAAACACCTGCTGTAGTATCTATTTCCAAATACGTTCTAAATACACACCCTACAATATAGGTAAATCCACAAATTATCACACAAAGTCTATCTGGAAGTTTTTCAAATAATATTTTACAAATTATCATACAATATATTAAAACGACAAGATACCATAAGTGATAATACCCACCTGAGATCAATATTAATCCCAATACATTTATAAAATTCATTTTCCAAAATTGGACTAACACCAAATATATCCCCATCCAAAATATACACAAATATAATGGTTTTTTTATAATATGCTTCAACGGTTTATCTCCCGACATATACCCCGAAACCACAAAAAAATATGGAACAGCAAATGACGCTAATAACCCACTAACAATTAAATTTGCTTTAGAATTCATATCCAATAATGGATTAGTATGTATGCAAATCACTAACAACGAAAATATAAATTTAAATAGATCAATACCCCAATAGTATCTTTTCATTTTGTTTTTATCCACCACTACTTTATTTTGCTTCTTTTTTCCATCTTTTTTATAATATCCAGCAAAAAGTTTCTTGCCATATTAAATCCTGGAAGAAACATACTCGATATCCCTATAGCCAGAACAACTTTAACAAGACATTTCATTAAAACAACACATTCACTACCGCCATCATTTAATAATCCAAATGTTAAAATTCCAACTATCTTCAGTGTTAACACATTCACACCATAATAATACAAACTATTTTTCCCGATATGTTCCAAAATCCCCCCCCAACGTCCGTTTATACGTTGTGCTACAGCAATAACGAAAGAGATTCCAAACACTGCCGATAATACGAAGAAAATACTATATCCATATCTGTTGCTGTACATATCAATTGATACACCACTCCTGTAATAGTTCAGCAAACTGAATCCGATACTTCCTACTGCAAAAAGCAACATTAATTTACTATCAATTCTATTTACGAATAACATCTTGGTTTCCCAGCCCAGAACCGTAAAAAATACAGCTACCAAAGCAATATCTATTGCCCACGGAAGATATGGTAATCTTAATCTTGCATAAACAATACCTCCTGTTGCCATAAAAACACTCCCACAAAATACACCTATTTTTATCGAATATAATTTGATTTTTCTGACACTATTAATAATCACATACATGAACACATATACAACAAATATACATAAGAGAAACCAAAATGCACAATACCAGTCTGTTCCTCTTAATCCAATGATAATTCCTATTATCTTTTTTATTAAGATAAAATATGTATTTTTTTCTCCATAAAAACTTTTATATAAAAGTGTAAGAAATGAATCTATCAATTCAATTGCACATAATACAATATAAGGAATCAATATTGATTTCGATTTCGCTATAAGCAATTTTTTAATCTTATCATATTTTATTTCATTGTATGTGATACCACTCAAAAAGAAGAATAAAGGCATATGAAAAGAATATATCCATATACGCCATATTTCATCTTTAAAGAGTGTATGTCCCCAAAAAACACTTACAATTCCCATTCCTTTTGCTATATCTAACCATTTAATATGATTCCCCATTGCTTTTCCTCATATTCCATAATATCACTATTTTTTAGTCATTAATAGAAATACCGCATTTCATATCATGTAATTTTCTATAAAATTTAAATTGTGATAGCTTTCCACGTATTCCTTTTGCATGTTTTAATCGATAATTCAATGGCACTCCAAATGAATACGGGTCTGCAAAATTAACTTTACAAATCCATTTAAAACTGTCCCAATATGGAAGCTCCTTCAATTTATCTCTGTTTTCTAATACTCTTTTTGATATAAACGGCCAATTATCAGATACCTTTTCCTTATCTAATGCTTTATGATATAAGTAATTACGCATTTGAATTCCTGTATTCTTTTCGGAAAATAATGGAAAATTAAATCGTTTAGGATTTTCTCCTTCTGCCATAATGTTCGCCATAGTCCTATAACATTTTTCACATTTACAGCAATTTTGACCTTGAACCTCCCAACATACATGAAGTAAAATAGGTTGTTCACTATTGTTAGCAAAATCAATAATTCCTTTTATTTTTGCCTGACGATCTTTTGGAAATCCATCATGAAATACTGAACAGTTTGCATATGAAACATTATTATCTATACTTGGATCTGATGCACAACGATCTGGCATAATTTCTGGCCAATTTGATGATGCAATATATACTTTTTCATATTGATACAAATAAGCAAGTGGAGCAACATGTGTCAGCAATGCTAATCCATGTTTTATTCCATACCACCATCCACTTTTAAGTTGCTTTGAAAAGCTTCTATGCAGTGCTCCTTCATCATCAAAGTCGCGGAAACTACTTCTGATATATAATAAAGAAAGTTCAAATCTCTTTGCAGTATCTTGAAGTTGCTCAAATATTATATTCCACCCTTCTTTATTGGAATATTTCACATCACTTCCCCAAATAGCAATAAGATTTGGATATTCTTTTATATGAGTACACATTGTATAGGTTGAATCCACTCCTCCAGAATAAAGTAATGCTGTCTTTCCTGAAATCGCATCTTTTTCACATTTAACAAGCCTACTGACAACAATTTTCCCATCAAACTTACTCTCTGGATACATTTTAACATAGCCATCTTTTATCTTAGGTATTGCATAATAAAATTCCCTATCTAATTCTTCTATAAACAATGTGGATTCTGTAAGCCAAACTATTGGGAGAACGTTTCCCACAAACGGTACTGATAAAATAGATTTTGGAACTTTTTCAATATTTTCGTTATACTCAATGATAAATTTGCTTCCGGAAAAGAATTTTTTTAAATCTTCCGAAATTTCAAACTCATATTCAACACTGCCATTCCTTGTATTTATAGCATTTAATTTTATCTCACCCATATAGCCTTCCTCTCTAAATTAATTCTTTCCAACCATAATTTTTATTCTTTAACTATTTTCCCTTTCATACGAGCACGTAACACTACGAATTCTTCTGTCCGCCAATATATTATTATTAACAGCAAAAGTGTAGTAGCCCCGCATATAATCGTCTTTACTAAAAATGATATTATATTTAAATGCCTGCATATTTTACATGTAAAATTTACTACAACTAAAACCAAAATTAAAATCACATCACGAGATAAATGTGTGATAATATATTCTCTTATTCGGTGATGAAAATATTTCTTATACAAAATCATTGGCTCATACCATACATTAGTAAGGAGACGTGAAACACCTGTTGCAAGAAAAATTCCAAATAATCCATATTTTATACCTAATATAACAGATAGCACCAAATTGATAAAACTTGTTATTATCAAAAGATATTTCATTTGTTTAAACATACCCGTAGCATTTCTATATACTGAATTTGCTGAAATAATTCCTGGTATATAAAAGTTTATTACTATTAATGCACATATTATTGTTTCTAAGCGATACTCTTTCCCATAACATAATTCGATAAAATCCCCCATAAGAATGAAAAGACATACCGTACAAAATCCATATATCATATAAGCAATAAAATCAACTATTTTGTATATTTTAAACTGATATTCTATATCTTCACTAACACTTAAATTACCAATTCCAGCATTGATACTCGAGAAAAACATTCTTGCAAATGTATCGATACTTTGTACAATCATACTATAATTGGAATAAAATCCTACTGTAATAGTACCAACCAATGTGGAAATCAGAATATTATCGGTATTATTTAGCAGTACACCCCCTATCTTATAAAGAAACATTGATTTAATATTCTTTGAAATCTCCTGCTTTTCTGCAGAACTAAGTTTTTCTTTATTAATTATAAACGGATAATGCTGCACCGCTTTTCTAGACGAAAATACATTATTGGCAAAAGAGCATAAGATTTGAACCACTAAATACACAATGTAGTTTTTCAATGCAAATAATACTACTAATTGTAATACAAACTGAATAATCGTAAATACAAATGAATAGATATTTAACAAATAATCTTTTTGGTCTGCAGTAATAATGCACATCTTATAAGAATATAAATATGATATTATTACATTTGCAAGAAATAAAATATAATATATTTCAATATGCTCAATTGGAGTGTCTAATTTTACCAAATACTTTAAAAATGGAATCAGGCTAAATCCAATTACACTAATTACAAGTGCAATAACTTTATATACTCGCTTGTAGAATTGTAATAGAGCCGCAAGCTTTCTCTCGTTATTTTCTGCCAACGGCTTATACATACTATAAACAATAGCAGAACCAAATCCTAAATCCGCCATGGAAAGAACTGATATAATATTCGCAAATAATCCGTTAATTCCTAAATAACTTGCTCCTAGTATTTTGATAAAAAACCATCGTGAAACAAATCCCAATATCAAAGTAATCATCTGCTTTCCAAAAGATGAAAGTAGATTAAGACTTGAATTATATGTTCTTGATTTTTTCGCCATTATGTACAATCCTCATTTCTATTTCCTTATAGCATTCTTCATTAATCACATGTATCATTCTATGTTCTTTTAAACTCAACATTTCAGGGATCTGTTGTTCTATAATTTCCACATCACCCGGTTTTATATAATTCACATCTTTTATCCATTCATATGTCCCAAGAACTTTATGATTATAATTGCTAAATACAATACACGGGGTATTAGTTAAATAGCAAAAAACCATACCGTGAAGGCGATCCGTAATAACTAATTGGGCTCCTGCAAATTCCTTAAGTTTGTTCACAATTACACTTTTCCGTACCTCTGCAAGTATTTGATTTTGGCTAATCATATCGGTATACGAATATTTAATTTCTTTTTTTCTCAAAACATTTTCTATTACCCTTTTTGTCTGTGCTGGCATAGCTGCTTCATTATCATTTCTATAACACAACAAACAACCTTTTCTCTTCTCTATGTCATTAATATAATTATAACTTTTCAGAGACAAAACAATATCGGGTGTTAATATAATTTCATTCTTATAATGTTTTTTTAAAATTTCAAATGACTTTTTTTCTCTTGCAACAATTGTTAAATTTTTAAACTTTGCATAAAATTTAGCCGATTCTAAAAGATTTTCTTTATCTTGATAATGAATAGTCTGAGGAAAAATTATCATTTTATTATTTGCAAAAGCTTTTATAACTTTTCTACGTTCTTCTTCTTCTTTAATCCATTCATCTCCCATGTTTCCACCACCATGTAAAATGAGCCGTGTATCTGAACGAATCACTTTTTTTAAGACAGCTAAATATTTTATCATATGATTTTGATCAACTTCAATAATATTGTTATCCTTTGGTAATATATTCTTTAGATACTTCAGCTCAGCATATGCAATCGCAGCATCACCTATATTTTCATGCACTGGTGTTCCAAGCAAAAATATCGTTTTATTTTTTTTCATCTGTTTTTTTAACCAAAAAAAATATCGAATTTTATAATATAATTCCATATCTACCCCCACATTCTTTGATATAATGTTGAGTTAACACAAAAAATACTAATGGCAATTTTTTCTTTATAAGTAAACTTCACATTCTTCATTAAGTATTTCCAATTTTTTCGGATCATCTTATGAAGTTCAAACATTCTCTTTTTATTTTCTTGTGAATCAACTCTAAAATATTTTAGCCTTACATCTTGCCATAATAAGTATTCCACATTTTGTGCAGCCAAATCATGTCCATCTTTCCTAAAGCTCTTTATTCTATCACAATATGCTTCAATCGAATCAAGTCGTTTAATTGTCAGTTTTGAATTCATAATACTATTCTGTGTGTATCTATAATGATAAACAATATTATCAATACAACATATTCTGGCACATTTTTTCCAGATTTTATGTGCTAAGAATTCATCTTCATGCACTTTTCCCTCGTTATAGCACAAGTTATCAAAAATTTTTTTTCTGTACAATTTGTTCCAAGCTACTACAAAATATCCTCCATAATTCAAATATATATCTGGAATCTGCCTACCCTCTAATAATCTAATTCCATTCCAATCAATATTGGTATGTGCATCGACATCTTTTGTGTCAAATCGAATATAATCTCCTACGCATAAATCACTATTACTTTTTTCAATTGCCATAAGCATATTAGATAGGCAATCCGAAGGAATTCTATCATCACCATCTAAAAAGAACACATATTCTCCATTAGAAATATCCAATCCTGCATTTCTTGCCGAACTTAATCCTCCATTTACTTTATGTAACACGTATATTCTTCTATCTTTCGCTTGTAAACGATCACAAATTGTCCCAGATGTATCTATTGAACCATCATCAACAAGAATAAGTTCATAGTCCTGATAATCTTGTGCTAACACGCTTTCTACACATTCTTCAATATATTGTTCAATATTATATACTGGTACAATAATACTAATCATCTCATGTCTCCCATCAACTAATACCAAATAATTCATATATTTTTTCTTTACATTCAACCGGATAATTATACCCCTTCAAATTATGAGAAAACTGCTCTCGTTTTTCCGGCCTTTTTATCAAACACATAATTTTCAATGCTAATTCACTTTGATTTATTGGTACAATATATCCGTTTTCTCCATTTTGAATATGTTCTCCTGCGGTCAAAAAATCAGTAATAACAATTGCCCTTTGAAGCAATTTCGCCTCTGCAACTGTCATTCCATAACCTTCTTCACGCGATGGCTGAACATATATATCACATTTTTTTATATATGGATATGGATTCTTCATTCCTCCCAAAAATATTACTTGTTTCTCAAGTCCATATTTTTTTGTCAATCCGTGCAATTCTGTATAACTTGGTCCATCACCTATAAAATACCATACAAATTTTATGTCTTTCTCTTTCATAATTCGAGCACTCTCAATTGCTATATCCTGCCCCTTTTCCCATGATAAACGCCCTACCGTGACAATCTTAATACTTTTTTTCTCATTTCCAAATTTGACAGGTTCTAATTCTGATTTTTTATATATTGTATCTTTATCAAAAAAATTATAAATCGTATATATATCTTTTTTTCTATCACTGAGAAATTCTTCCAATTGTTTACTGACTGCTTTAGAGACACAGACAAATTTGTCGTATTTCTGATATGCTTTTTTGTACCCATCCTTGTCCATCTGCACAGTTTCAGACACTTCTGTATGAAACCAGAGTATCTTACATTTTGCATTAATACGCATAGACGTATATGGTACAAGAATATCTGTAGGTTTATGAAAACAAACTGCATAATCAAACTCTTCATCTATCTTATCTATTTCATAAATTCTATTCGAACACTGATTTATATAAGATTTATCTCTTCGAGCGTGATTTACTGCTCTCAACATTTGCAATACATCAATTACTTTACCCTTTTTTATTTTTCGTGCGACAATTTGCCGAAAATGAAATTGTTCATCAGAAAGTAACCGTATCGTTGCATGCTTCCCTATTTCAGTTTCTAATTCTCCTCCTAGATGCATCACTGCCACTGTAATCTCCATATATGGTGCTAAAATCTTTATCCATTCTAATAAAGATTTTTCAACCCCACCCATAATTAATTTTTCTGTCACGAAAATAACTTTTTTCTTATTCATAGTCACCGATAATCATCCTTATATCTGAGGAACAAGATATACCACTTTTGTATGCAGCCATTCCATATTTCTGTCTCAATTCGATATTCTCTACTAATATACGTACTGCCCTTGCGATTGCTTTGGAATCAAATGGCACTATTAAACCATCCTTTTTATCTTGTATTTGTTCATCGCTTCCTGCAAAGTTTGTCAAAATAATAGGTTTACTAAATATCTTTGCTTCCGATATCGTAATACCAAATCCTTCGTGTCTTGATGGCTGTATATAAATATCACACTGCTTAAAAAATGGATAGGGATTATTCTTATTTCCCAAAAATATTATCTCATCTGCAACACCGATTTCTGCCGCTCTTTGTTTTATTTCCTGTATACTTTTTTCTCCGTCCCCTATACAATACCACTTTATTTTACCTGAATATTCATCAAGGTCTTTCAATACATCCGGAATAATATCCTGACCTTTCTGATTGCATACACGTGCAACAGTTAGTAATCGAATTCCATCAAATTCATCAGCAAAATCTTCTTTTTCCTCTGCCTGAGCCAAAATAGCATCAGCATCAATAAAATTATAAAATACTTCTGTTCGTTGCTCATACTCTGGCAAAACATTCAAAAAAATCGCTCTGCATTTCTTAGACACACAAAAAATTTTATCAAAATTATCATAATAATGGTGTAATAAATTTTCATTAAATCCTATTTTGTCAACTTCATTATGAATCCATACATACTTTTTTTCAACATTCTTCATATTCGCTACACAAGTAGTCGACAACGATACTGGTGAACCGTATGCAATAGCTATATCATATTTTTCTTCATCCATTGCAACATATTCTAAACTTCTTTTCCAAATTCTGAACGTATTTTTATCAATCCTATTGATTATCATTTTTATAAAAGCACAAAAAGAACCAACTATCTTTCCTTTTTTTATTCTTGTCTTAATAATCTCCCGCCCTGTATGATTTTCACAAAATAAATCTCGTATTTCAACAGCACTTGGAATTTGCTCATACAATTCCCCACCTTGTTTGCACACATACAGGGTTACTTTACAATCATTTATTACTAGTTTATTTAATAACGTAATTAATGATTTTTCAATTCCCCCCATTACCATTTGGTTTGTTACTATAGCTATCCGTTTCATTCTGTATATTTCTCCTTTAAATCAGCTAAATATAAAACCATTTTCGCTATTTTATAAGCCCTACACAAAATAAGTCCATTAATAATTGCTACAGTTTTGTTTATCTGCTTTCTCTGAAAAGTTTCACGCACTTCCTGATTTCTAAATGCATTATCCAATATTTTTTGCTTTTCTTTAGAAGATAATTGAGAATTAAAAAGTGTTTTATTTACTGCTGAATAATACTGTGCATACATCATTCGCCCAACCACTTCTATGTCTAAGTTATACTTCTGAAAAAAAGTAATATAATCTTTGTGTATCTTTATGTATATATCAAAAATATTTGCAGGAAAAGATTTGCTGAGACTAACACTATCAATATCTACAATATAATAATACGATAAATAATTTATCGTTTTAATTGAGTGGACAAACTGTAAATAGTTCAAATTAAAAACAGTATCTTCACTCAATGATTGATCAGGGAACGTTATTTGGTTATCCTTTATCAGCTTTGTTTTATAAAGTTTTCCCCAGCATGGATGCATAAAACCATTGATAAACAGCGTTTCATCAATTTCATCTAAAGTTTCCAAAGAATACCTACAATCTGAAATCATACAATCCTGCTTACCTTTTTCTTTCCCATTTCGATAACTTACTCTTGTATAACCACTTATGCAAAAATCACTTCGTGAACTCTGGAGTGCAGATAACATTTCCTCAACATATCCAATATCAACATAGTCATCAGCATCAACAAAACATAGATATTCACCTGTTGCCATAGCAATTCCAAAATTTCTTGCTTTTGCTACTCCTCCATTTGAGATGGTATACAATTGCCATCTATCCAATTTATTATCTTGGATATATTTTTTTACCACTTCTGCCGAACAATCTGTTGATCCATCATTAACAATAATCACCTCGATATTCTTATAGGTTTGTGATTTCAAACTATCCAAACATCTTAAAATCGTTTTTTGCCCATTAAATAACGGAATTATTACCGTTACAACTTCGCTCATTTTCTCACCTACAGTATCTGTTCCTTTATTTCTCTACAAATTGTTTCCACATCGAACCAATTGCTTCTCTCTTTTGCCTTTTTCTGCAGTTCATTTATCATCTCATGATTCTGAAGTGCACTCAACATTGCATCATATAACGCATCCTCTTCATTATTCACCAATAAACCGTACTTTCCGTTGTCTAATAATTCATTTGGTCCACTACAATTAGTACTGATAATTCCTACCCCCAGCACCATAGCTTCCGCAATTACTAAACTATATCCTTCAGCACGCGAAGAACAAACAAGTAGATCAGACATTGCTACATATGGATAAGGATTATTTTTAAAACCTAACAGCTTTACAGAATCCTTCAAATTTTCTTTTTCAATCTGAATTTCAAGAGTTTCTTTTTCCTCTCCTTGCCCCAGAATAATCAAGCCAAAATCTTCATGACAACATTGCTTCAATCGTTTCATAACTCTTATTAATCGATCAAAGCCTTTTTGTGCTGTTAACCGTCCTGAAGCAACGAATTGAACCTGCCACATTTTTTCGATTTCAATTGGTTCACATGCTTTTTTAATGATGTTAGCTTTATCAACTGGATTATATTGAGTTACTACTTTATCTTGAATCCCCCATTTTTTCTTAAATGATTCTGCAACACTGTTGGAAACACATACAATTTTATCAAAACCACCGTATGCTCTTTTTTGTTCCTCAAGAGATTTAAAATAGCTATCTGCATATTCTCTCTCAAGCGGATCAACGTGCACCCATGCTACTTTTTTTACATAATTTGAATCAGCACATGCAATTATCCGCGTTGCAAATCCCTCAACAAATCCAACAACAATGTCCCACTCATTTCCAATATATTTTCTATATATCAAATCAGGTGAACATTTATAAATCCATCTGTATTTCAGAGAGTAAAACAACCGTTTTGCAATATTGCTTTTATACTGTTCCGTATGTAATATAGACTCGTACGCACAATAATTTTTTATTTCTTCGTCATACACACCATTGTCTGTCACAAGCATTACCTTTATTTGATATTCATCTACAGGAAGATATTTTACAATATCCAATAATACTTTTTCAGCTCCACCACCTTTTAAGCTCTCCAAAAAAAATAATACTTTCTTCATATTGAACCCTCATTACTTCTTTTTTATAACTGCAAAACAATTTTCTCCAAAAAGTCGATGAAAGACCCTTGTAATCCTACTTTTTATTCTTGTTCCGGGAGAAAGCCAAGACATAGAATACCAGTGAATAGAATGTGTATTTTCCGTAATATCTATAACACCGGTATTGTTATTCATTGGATTAAAATATTCTTTAGGATATATTGTTATCCCACCAATTTTCTGAATTCCTTTGCTATCTTGCATACCATAGCCATATAAAATTTTAGTCGTTTTAACACCTACCGTTTCCTGATTTATAGATCCATCTACATTCAAGAATCTTTGAGTTGCATAAAATCCTAGTATTTCTCTATATATACTTAAGCCAGGCACTGTTGCAATTCCTAATCCAGGGGCTACCATAATATGTCTCGCTTTATTTGCTTCGGCATCTTCAAAATCGCCCCCATCTATTTCACACCCAATAAATCCTCCCTTTTCCAATATATCATCAAATGATTTAATCACTTCCACATCTGTATCAAAATAAATACCACCTTCATAATATAAAATATCAAAGCGAGCATAATCACTGACAAAAGCATACTTTTTAGCCTGATATGCCTCTCTGGTATACGTTATCTTATTTACATCGTAATTATCTTCATTCCACTGAATAATTTCATAATCTGGGAAATATTTTTTCCAGCTTTCAATACATTTCAATGCCGATTTCGGTAATGGATTTCTTCCAAACCAGCAATAATGTATTTTTTTAGGTATTTCGTTTATACTCATATCTTGTCCTCACATAAATCATACAATATGCTAAAATCATTAGGGAACTGCATATGTTTACAATTTTCTATCAGATTTTTTTGCAATTTCATATCATCAATAACTTTTCCCATTTCTTTTGCACATTCTTGGTTATCCAAACTTACAATAATTCCGTTACTTCCATCTCTTAATTGACTACTGGCAGTTCCATAATTTGTAATAATAACTGGTTTATTCAGTGCCTGTGCCTCCAGTACAGTAATTGCCTTACCTTCGTATCTGCTAGGTTGAACATAGATATCACAAGCTTTTATATAAGGATAGGGATTTATCTTTTTTCCAAGAATAATCACTGATTTTTCCATACCATATTCTTTAATCTTGGACTTGATTAAATTTTCATCTTCCCCAAAACCTATAATATACCATTTTACGTTATGCCCTTGTTTTATAAGTAAACTACATATTTCCGGAATATTATCAAAATTCTTCGGATGGCAGAAACGCCCTATTGACAATAGTCTTACACTTTGTTGATCCAACTGATTCAGAACATCGATTTCATTTGCTTGACGCTCAATAAACTTTCTGGATACTGTATTTTCAACCATAATGATTTTATCTTCCAGCATAGGAAATTTCTTAAGAAATGACTCTTTTACAGCAACTGATATTGCCACAATTTTGTCATATTGATCCCACATCCTTTTTTCTGAATTCACATCGCAATCAATATATGCATAATCCGTATGAATCCATGCAATTTTCTTTCGTCCATATGCTTTTTCAACCGCAAAGTAATGTGGTGTAAGATAACTAATAATCAAATCATATTTATCATCCGCTATCTGTGGCATATATTTTTTTGTATATTTATGGCTATATTCTAGTTCAACATAAGATTCATTTTTAGGACGATGAAATACATCATATATTTTCGCTAATATTTTTGCTTTGATACGACCATATACAATAGAATATTTTTTATTTTTTACTACATCTATTAATGGTATCGCAAGTTGCGAATAGCATTCTTTCTCCTCTAGTACATTCACCTCTTTAGGAATATATTTTAACAAATCACCTTTTCTATGTAGCAAAAACAAATCCACTTCGGCTTTAGAATAATCAAGTTCAGAAAGCATCGTAAGTAAACTTCTTTCTGCACCGCCAATTTCCATTCCTAATGATACAACTAATATTTTTTTCAATTTTCTCTCCTATATTTACAACCACATTCTAATACCTTTTAAAGAATAATAATTAAACTGATATGGTACAAAATTTCCTCCTCTAGGTAGAACAACCAAAAAGTATATAAAATATGCCAATACTGCCAAAAATACCATCAGATGCTTGTGTGCATCAAAAACCTTTCTAATTAATTCAGGATATAACACTAATAAAAACAATTCAAAAAACTGACCCATTCTTGTAAAAACTGGATTATACATCCCAATCACTACAAACCCGAAATAAAACAGCAAACAATTCATATAAAATGAATTCAATTCATTTTCGCTACTATGTTCATTGTGTAACAAATTATTTTTGTAAATCAAAACAATCATAAATGGAATTGCAATTACTAATACATGAAAACCGTTAATGCCGGTACTTTCTGTCAATGCATCTGCATAATCTGCAGCCATTTTTGTTTGGCCAACCGTTACAAGCATGTCTATAACACTACTCCAAATTGATTTCAGTGCAATCCCTGATCCGGCAAATAAGAACAGTAGTATTTTTACTTTTCCAGACATGAAATCACTTCTACAAAATATCATAATAGTTGCTACTATTGCAGCCGTGGGATGAAATAAAAAGGCTATCACTGCACATATTAAAAACTTGAAATTTTGATGCCTTATCAGATACGAAGATGCACCGAACAAAATTGCAACTGCTATAGCCTGACGAACTGTATTATATGGTTGAAAATATGCTGTTGAAAATATATAAAGCAATATTGTCATCTTAAAATCAACTGAATACTTTCTCATTATTACAATAACTGGTGCATATGTACAAACAGCTAAAATGGCATTATATACCAAAAAATTATCAGAGATAAAATTTCTTGTAATATATGTAATGAGAGAAAACAGAATATCTCTGTTTATCTTTATATAATCAAGGTTTTGATCCTCGCTACTATAAAAGCCCATGTAATAATTAAAAAAATCTGTTCCATTACACCAGCGAAATATATACAATCCCGCTAATATGCAAAATATAATAAAAGTCCAAAATTTACTCGGTAAATATTTTCCTTTCCCTATAGCCGATACATATTCATATTTCATTGTTCTTTCAGCTATCAATAGACAAATAAATATTACACCTGTACAAATTAAATATGTTGCCATCTATTCCTCCATAGTCTTCATTCGCCAAACAACCATTTTACTTGCTTACTGTATTACTTGTGTTCCAGTATGGTATTTGCAAATCAATCTATCAGGAAGCAATGCTACAATTATTGGTCTAAATGCATATACATATTGTATCTTGGAAAATCCCAATAATTTGTATCCATTTAAAAATACTTTGCTCGTCTGAAATGCTACTCGTAATGATCTTTTTTTCAAATCTTTTTCACTTTCTCTATATTTATATAAAGGTCTTTGTATATTATACCCCTTGTAACCAGCATGCACAAAGCGAAACCATAAATCTAAATCTTCTGCACGCATTGTGCTCTTTGAAACTGTATATCCACCAAGCTTTTGATATACGGAACGTTTCATCATAATTGTTGGATGCGCAAATATTGTAGTCTTAAGCAATGTCGCCTTTTTTGTCTTTTCCGGCATTACTCTTTCACCATGTTCTCCTTTTTCATCAAATATTATCATATTGCTTCCAACGCATGCATATTCTGGGTTGTTTTCCAAAAATTTGATTTGTGTTTCTAACCTATCAGCCATACTTATATCATCTGCATCCATTCTCGCAACATATTCACCTCTTGCATATTTCAGGCAACGATTTAATGTCGCTGCCAACCGCATATTACATTCATTTTTTAACAATATTATTTTTTCAGGAAAACGTTTTGCTATATTTTGTGCAACTTCATATGAATTATCGTCTGAACCATCATCACACATAATTAATTCCCAATTATCATATGTCTGCTCTAAAATAGATTCAACAGCTGCTGGTAATGTCGCAGCACAATTGTATATTCCCATAATAATGGATACTTTCACATTAAAATTTGTTCTTACATCAGCCATTTCAATGTTTCCTCCACAATTGCACATTTATCAAACTGATCTTCCATATGCTTTCTTCCAGCCATTCCCATATTTTCTCTTTCCTCTGTCGAAAGTTCACACATTCTTTTCATCAGCTGATATAAAGCATTTGCATCCTTCTTTTCAGCCAGATACCCGGTCACACCATCTTCTACTGCTTCCAGACATCCATGAATATTGCTTGTGATCACCGGTCTTCCGGTTGCCGCTGCTTCCAGATTTGTGTTTGCCATTCCTTCATGCCAGGATGGAAGTACAAAGCAATGACATTTTTCAATAAATGGCCTTACATCTTCTTGATAGCCGAGGTAGTGCATCCAACCTTCTCTTTCATATTTATGGATTTTTTCAAAATAATTTTCTTCAAATCCACCAAGTACATCCAAAACACATTTGTATCCGTCCTTATTCAGACGCTGCATTGCCTGAAACAGCTCATCAATCCCTTTTTCCTGCATAACACGCCCAACAAACAAAAATCTTGTTATCTCGCTATCTTTTGGATACGGTGCATATTTAAAATGTTCAAGATCTACCCCCGCTCCGGCTAAAACGTGAGTTTTTTCTTTTGGTATAATCCTTGCTTCTACAATAACATCTCTGTTTTCTGCATTTTCAAAAAATACCACCTTAGCTTTTTTCAGTGCCACTTTATACATCGCTGTTACCAGATGTCTTAACAGCCCATTTCCCTGAAATGCTGTTCCAAGGCCGGTGATATTCACCGCATATGGGACTTTCAGAAGCCTGCATACAAATCCACCATATATATTTGGCTTGATCGTATAGGTAAGTACCAGATCTGGTTGCAGTTTTTTCACTGTTTTATAATACTCAAACATTAATTTTGCATCATGAACCGGGTTCATTCCACGACGCTCCATTGGGATTCTTTTTAATCCGCAATGCAATCTTTTCAGATTATTTTCTTCTTTTATTTCGTTCTTGTCATCAAGTTTTGGAACGATAGCACGTACCGTATGACCTTGCTTTACCAATTCCTGGATCAGCATGCCTCGAAATTTATATAACCCTGATGAATAATTACAAATAATTAATATTTTCATTTTTCTTCCTTTTTATGTGCCGGTACCCCTATATATGTTCCTGGTTCCTTTATATTTTTTACTACTACTGCCCCCGCACCTATCATGCATGCACCGCAGATATTCAAGTTGTTGCTGACACTTGCTCCAATGCCGATCCAGCTGGATTTTCCAACGGTCACTGTCCCAGCAAGCTTCGCTCCTACCGATATATGTACATAATCTGCAATTTGATTATCATGCTCTACAACTGCACCTGTATTGATAATACACTGCTTACCGATTCTGGCTCCTGCATTAATTACTGCATTTGCCATAACTACAGTTCCTTCGCCTATATTTACACCAAGCTCTGAAATCACTGCAGTCGGATGGATTGCTGTATACCATGAAACATTTTTCAGCTTCTTTACCAGTTTTTTTCGAACTGCTGCATTCCCTATCGCTATCACAAAACAGGCATCTGAATATTTTTGATACTGATCTATTGTTCCAAGGACTGGAAATCCTGCAAAGCTCTCTGCAAGTTCGGTATTATCATCCAGAAATCCTACGATATTATCTTTATTTTTTAATATAATATCTGCCACAACTTTTCCGTGACCGCTCGCCCCAACAATAACTACTGATTTATTCATACTTTTGCCTCTTGTTATATATCTTCTGTCTCTTTATTCTGGCTTCCATGAAATGTTTCCATTGTCGCAGCTGTTTCTGAGCTGATTCCTTCTTTTGTCAGCACCGTTTTTACCGTCTGGAAAATGATTTTCCAGTCTCCCAGGAATGTGATATGATCCACATAATAAACATCTTTATCGAATTTATCCTCCCAGGTAATCGCATTTCTGCCATGTACCTGAGCATACCCGGTAAATCCCGGTCTTACTTCATGTCTTCTTGCCTGATGTTCATTATATAACGGAAGATACTGAACCAGTAACGGTCTTGGCCCAACCACAGACATATCACCTTTTAAGATATTGAGCAGTTCCGGCAGTTCATCCAGACTGGTAGATCGGAGCAGTTTTCCAAATTTTGTAAGCCGTTCTTCATCCGGCAATAATTCACCATTTGCATCTGTCTTATCTGTCATAGTTCGGAACTTGTACAACGTAAAGATTTTACCATTCAATCCAGGTCGTTCCTGTTTAAAAATAACCGGCGAACCAAGTTTTGTCCGTACAAGAACTGCCGTCACAAGCATCACCGGCGAAAGAACGATGATTGCAGCTAAAGCACAGCAGAAATCCTGTGCTCTTTTTATGTACTTTTCATAAAATCCCGATTTATGTGCCTGTATACTTTTCTTCTGAGACTGCTTTTTCTGTTCCTGCTGGTTTTCCTTTTGCTGTATCTGCTCTTTTTTTGTACGTTCTTTTTTCGCTTTTCTCCTGGTTTTAAGATAAAAAACAGTTGTACCAATCAGTGTTGCTCCGGCAATACCTGTAATTTTTTTTGACTTCTTCATTTTCTTTTCTCCATACATTACAGAAGTTATTTTATTTGAAGCAATTTTTAACTGTCTCTATGATCACATTCTGCTGTTCTGGTGTCATTTTATTATCACTTGGAAGGCACAGACCTCTGTGGAAAATATCCATTCCGACATCAAGCGGCTGTCCGTCTTTTCCAAGCGTGCCTCCGCTGATATATGCATTTGTTTTTGCTCTTCCGTTTCCTTCTCTTGTGACAAATGCATTCATACGATAAATCGGCTGCATATGCATCGGCTTCCAGATTGGACGTCCTTCTGCATTGATTGCTGCAATTGCTTCCAGGATTTCTGTCGGACAGCTCTTGCCCGGTTCGCTTACATATAATGCTTCACATTCTCCTCTTACCTGTTTGCACATAGCTTCCGGATCAATGATCATACAGCTGAGCCAGAAGTTTGGTTCACTGTTCTTTTCATCGTATGGATTCATTTGAACCGGTAAATCTTTAAATCCTTCTCTGTAGCGTTCGTAGATTGCTTTTTTCTGTGCGATATGCTCTTCCAGATAAGGAAACTGACCGCGTACCACTCCTGCAATCACATTGCTCATGCGGTAGTTATATCCCAGTTCTTCATGCTGATACCACGGAGCATTTTCGCGTGACTGTGTTGACCATTTGCGGACTTTTTCTGCCGCATCTTTATCATCTGTCAGCAGCATTCCTCCTGCTGATCCGGTAATGATCTTGTTTCCATTAAAAGAAATGCAATTGTAGTTTCCGAACGTACCTGTCTGCACGCCTTTGTAAGTTGCACCCAAGGATTCTGCTGCATCTTCCACGATAACAGCTCCATGTTTTTTGCAGATATCTTTGATTTCATCAACTTTTCCCGGTGTTCCGTAAAGATGTGCGATCACTGCCACTTTTACTTCCGGATACATTTCAAACGCTTTTTCCAGTGCCACCGGATCCATATTCCAGGTATCGTACTCTGTGTCAATAAAAATCGGAACACCGCCTTCATATATAACCGGATTGACCGTTGCATCAAAGGTCATGTCAGAACAGAATGCCCTGTCTCCTGGCTTTACTCCGGCAAGTTTTACTGCCATATGTAATGCTGCTGTTCCCGCTGAAAGTGCTACGGCATAAGCACAGCCTGTTTTTTCGCATGCCAGCCGCTCAATTTCATTGATATTAGCACCTACTGTAGACATCCAGTTTGTCTCATATGCTTCTTTTACGTACTCAATCTCTGGTCCATGCATGGTTGGTGAACTGAGCCAGACTTTCTTTTCAAATTTCTTCATCTCTATGCCTCTTTTACTTTTACATGTTCGCCATTTTCCGGATGATACGTCGGTACGATCTCTGCCACCAGTCGTTTCATCCTGTCTGTCTCCTGGTATGCCGCCTCATCCAGCTGTCTGAGTTTCTTTTTAAATGCTACGTCATCCATCTCGATCGGTTTGCCGATATGGATCAGTTTGTTCGGTGTATCCTGCATGCCTTCTTCTGCCATCAGGAGTTCTTCGAAAAGTTTTTCGCCCGGACGCAGGCCGGTGTACTCGACTTTGATGTCTACATCCGGTGTGAAGCCGGACAGGCGGATCAGGTTTCGTGCCATCTCATCGATCCGGACCGGTTCGCCCATGTCCAGGATGAAGATCTCGCCGCCTTTTGCGTAGTGTGCTGCCTGAAGGACCAGTGACACGGCTTCCGGGATTGTCATGAAGTAGCGGATGATATTTTTATCGGTGACGGTCACCGGGCCGCCCTCTGCGATCTGTTTCTTAAAGAGCGGGATCACGCTTCCGTTGCTGCCAAGCACGTTTCCGAAGCGAACTGCCACGAAGTCGGTGTCTTTGCACTGGCGGTTCATCATCTGCACGACCATCTCACAGAGGCGTTTGGAAGCTCCCATGATGTTGGTCGGATTGACGGCTTTGTCTGTGGAAATCAGAACAAATTTCTTAACTCCTGCCCTGGATGCTGCCACAGCTGTCTTGTATGTACCCATAACATTATTTTTGATTGCTTCGTTCGGACTGTCTTCCATCAGCGGCACATGTTTGTGTGCTGCCGCATGAAATACGACATCTGGTTTGTATTTCTGCATGATGGAACGAATGCGGTTCGTATTGCGGACCGATCCGATCAGAACTTCCAGATTCAGGCTGTCGCCGTATTTTCTGCGAAGCTCCTGCTGGATTTCGTAGGCATTGTTCTCATACATGTCAAAGATGATCAGTTTCTTTGGATGAGATGCTGCGATTTGTCTGCAGAGCTCGCTTCCGATGGAGCCTCCGCCTCCTGTCACCAGCAAGGTTTTTCCCTGAATAGAGGAATAGATTTCATCCATGTTTACCTGCACCTGAGCACGTCCAAGCAGGTCTGTAATCTCGACATTGCGAAGTCTGCTGACGCTGACTTCGCCGTTTACCAGCTGGTAAACGCCCGGTATAGTCTGTAGACGGCATCCGGTATCCTTGCAGATATTTAAGATGGCTTTGCGGTCATCTGCCGCTGCTTCCGGGATTGCATAAATAATGCGGTCAACTTTATATTTCTTTGCCATTTCTGGAATGGAATAGCGGTCACCGACAATGGTGATCCCCTCCAGAACACGTCCATGCTTGGTTGGGTTGTCATCGATAATGCAGACTACCTGTGTATTCAGTTTTTTTGAATTGATGATTTCTTTGATCAGTGCCTGACCTGCTGCTCCGGCACCGATGACCATCACATGGTCTTTTGCATGCATTTCACCGCCTGCATCTGCATTGGTATTTTTGCTGTTCACCCAGAACCGCATCAGACGATAGGAGAAACGCAGCCCGGTTGTCATCAGAAAGTTTAACAGAAATCCGATAAAATAGTAGGATCTTGGCATATGCATCTGCATGAACAGCATGCCCAGTGAATAAACCACTGCCAGTATGCTGTATGCAATCAGGATCATCTGAAGCTCTGCTACGCTTGCCAGTCTCCATATACTATGATATAGCCTGCAGATATAAAATATGACGATCGTGCTGATGATCCAAAATGGCATGGACCACAGATATCCCATCAGATATTCTTCCGGGATACTTGAAAACACAAAGTCAAATCTCAAAAGCAGAGCCATAAAATAGGAAATCAACACGATCAATATGTCTGCCAGTATCAGCATCAATACTTTCTTGATCCACATTTGATTTGGTTCTTGTTGACTGATGTAATTCATATTTTAAATATCTCCTGTTCTGTTTCATTTCTGCTCTTTTCGTCAAAAAAACCGACTATTTTTCAACAGCCAGTTTCCGTCATCTTGCCGCATGATGTCGGATCACAAATGCTGCTATACCACAGAACACTGCCGCTATCGCCGCAATTACTGCATTCTTCTTATCGATCACCATGCTGCCTACATTTTTATATTGTGCATTGACTGCCGGGCTGCTCACCAAAACCACAGCCACTACCGTTGCTAAAACGCACATAAATAAAACCAGGAGAAGAAGTGTACTTCCCTTTTTCTTGAGTTTCTGTATTTCGCTGTTTTTCATACTCGCATGCTCCCTCAAACTTTTCTTTCTTCCGTCTCTGTCTTCTTTAATCGTTTTTCATTATATACTATCATTCTGTACTTGACAAGATATTATAAAAATTTTCTTAATTTTTGAATCAGCAGATAAATATGTTTTGCCTGTTCAAATACGGTTCTTACTTGCGATTTCTGCCGACTCGTGTTAGAATAAGCGATAAGCAATCGTTTATTGATGTATATTAAATTTCAAATGGAGGCGTGATAAATGAAAAAAACTTTCTTAAAGGCATTCACAGCTGTCATCGCAGTTCTTGCTTTATCTTTGAATGTCTTCGCTGCTGGAAGCATTGTCGGCTCGATTGATATGCCGAATGCATCTTCTGACCGCGGCAAAGTAACTTTAAGTGCTGTAGATTTAAGCAAATACAGTGAAGAATTACAACAAATCATTGATCGTCTGAACAATGCTAGACGAGGTACTACTGTAAAAGATGCTTTTGGCGATGCTCTTCCAAGTCCGATCAATCTTTATGGACAGAACAGCATTATCAAAAGGGGCATCGACCTTGGGCTGTACAAATTCCTTTCTCCGGTCATGGATATTACTTTTGACAGTGTGACACCAACAGCTGATGATCCGGTCAGAGTTACTTTTGTAGCAAATAATATGACGGACAACATCCAGGTGGATATCCTCTACTATTGTCCGGAGCATGGCTGGGAAGTTCTTCAGGGAGAAAAGATCAGTGATAACCAGGTAGCCGCTTATTTCCATGCCGGTTCATCTGTTATGGCTCTGATCTACCGTGAAAAGGGTGCGACCGTTGGAACAAGCCAGGTTTCACCGCAGACCGGTGCCCGTTCCACATGGCCAATTACAGTTTCCGCAATATTTTTTGTAAGTTTTGGTATATTTGCCCTTTACAAATCGAAAAAAGCATAATATAATAATGTCATCCATATTTTTATATTTCTCAAATTTTGTTGTAGGTCGGGAGGTTTGAATATTTCAACCTCCCGATTTGCTCATCTGTACATCTTTATGTAAAGAAAAAGGATCCGAAGCTCTGTCCGGATTCCATTTGATCTGTTATTCTGATTTTTCTTATTTTCCTGTTTTTTGTTTTTTCCCCCGGATTTTCCAGCAGATCCAGTAAATCATTCCACCTAATGCACCACCCAGAGTATTGTAAAACAGATCTGACAACTGAAATGTTCCAAGTCTTAGAAACAGCTGCAAAAACTCAATCGCCAGTGAAAACAGAAAGGCTGTTTTCGTTGATATCCATACACATCTCCCAAATGTTATCTTTCTGCCGCAAAATATTTTTTCTGCCACTGTCCACAAAAGCAGTGCCGTAAACGGAAGCATCAGTGCGATATTTTCAAAGCATTCCGTCGTCAGTGTGACCGTGCCGTCTGCCGCCGTGTGCCAGATCCACCAGCCTCCCATAATATCCGACAGCGGATTGATCCACATATTTCGGTTGATCAGTGTCTGAAACAGGATCATCACTGTAAAAAACGTCAGCAAAAAGAGTTTTCGAAAGAACAGCGAAGTTCGAAATTCCTGCCACCATGCCAGAAATGCTGCCCGGATGCCCTTTCCTGTGTCAATCGGCTTATAGGCATAAAGATAAAAAAACAACAGAAATACAGTCAGAATAACCGCAAACCAGAACGGCTGATAAAGTGCCGTCAGGACGTTTGTTATGATTTTCTTTAATAATTCAATCAAATTTTCCATTTCCCTTCTCTCTTCCATTTTTCCTTTTATATCTGTCAAGCGGATATTCGCAATCCGCTTTGCTACTTGCTCATAACCAGATACATATTTTCCCTGACATCCCCATATACTATACTAACATGGTTCGAGAGAAAAAGCTCTCTTCAGACACGATAGATATGCTCTTTGCATTCAAGTCGAACGCAGCTTACCATACTTTCAGAAAGGACAATGATACCATGAAACTGACTCTTATCACTATCGGCATTTTGATTCTTTTCCTGTATATTCTGATTCTCTACTGCTGTATCCTGGTCGGTGCCAGATCAGAGCGGCGCCTCCGGCAATTTTTAGAAAACAGAAATCCTTCTCAGGACGATCACAGCATTTCCGGCTGACCGCCCGAAACCTCATCTACCCTTTTGCATTCTTTTAATCATCGCATGCCATCTTTTTTTCAAATTTCTCCGGTACCCTGATCAGTCCCAGTCGCCACAAAATCGGATAAATATAGGAAATCCCACGGATATCTCCAAGTGCTTTCGGCCGTTTCACAATTTCTGTTGTTTTCCGGCTGTTTTTAAATGCCAGTAGCACGCTGCTCCACGACAGACTTTTGCTTTTTTCTCTGCGGTCGATCCATAACTCTTTTGTCCATTCTCCGTTTTTCCCTGTTTTCAGTGTATATTGAAACGGCAGCCCCGTTACTGTTTTGAATGGATAATCCTGAAATGCCATGACTGCCTGCCACAGATTCTCCTCTGATGGAGCCTCTTTCAAAATGTTTATTCGCTCCCGGCGGATTTTATTCCATTGCTGCTCTGCCTGCTTTTGTTCTTCCATCTCCTTTGGCTCCCTTTCTCAGTCTATCTTCTCCACTGAACCACATCTTCCAGCTTTCTCCTTGGTCTGGAAACTGGCTTTTCATTCGCTTAGTTCCTTCTGTGCAAAAAACGTGTCACAAATCCACAAACAAAAGAGCCACGGTTTTCCATGGCTCTATTGTATCATAAATCAAAACTTATTTTCATTAAAATTTAAAGGTATCTTTCAATCCCAGCCATTTCTGGTCTTTATCACTCAGGTTCAGCGGTGTACCGTCTGCCAGTGTATAACCTTCTGCAGATGCACTGCCTTTGTACTCGCCCTTCACTTCCGGCCACTCGATGCCAATCTCCGGGTCGTTCCATGCCATGCCGCCCTCATCGTTCGGATGCCAGAAATCGTTCACTTTATAGCAGAATTCTGCCTCATCGCTCAGCACCAGAAATCCATGTGCAAAACCTTCCGGAATGAGGAACTGCTTTTTATTTTCCGCAGATAAAACCACGCCGAACCATTTTCCATAAGTCCTGGAATCGGAACGCAGATCCACGGCAACATCAAATACCGTTCCACGTACCGCACGGACCAGCTTACACTGCGGATACTGTTTCTGGAAATGCAGGCCTCTCAATACTCCTTTTGTGGACATGGACTGGTTATCCTGTACGAAATGAATATCAATGCCTGCCTCTTTCATATCTCTTTCGTTGTAGGTTTCCATGAAATAACCACGCTCGTCACCATGAACGGCCGGTTCTACGATACAAAGGCCTTCGATGCCGCCTACGTTTTTCTCAACTTTGATCTGTCCCATTTTTTTTATCTCCTTCTGCAACTGTTCAGTATCTTTTTATCTTAGTCGGAGAAGACTCCCACTTCTTATTTTTTGTACTTATCTTTTAAAATGTATCCAAAATCACGCTTTGATTTCTTTCAGATAACGGCTCAGTGCGTCCTGCCAGGTCGGAAGCGGGGTAAATCCATTTTCCACCAGCTTGCTCTTATCCAGACGGCTGTTAAACGGTCTTGCCGCTTTGCTTAAGCCATATTCTGCTGTGGTTACCGGCAGAACCCTGGTCGTATAACCTGCCTGACGGTAGATTTCCCTCGTAAAATCATACCAGCTGATGTATCCGCCCTCGTTCGTCGCATGATAATAACCATATTTTTCTGTTTCATTCATATCAATCAGCAGACGTGCCAGATCATAAGTGTAAGTTGGTGTACCGATCTGATCATTGACCACACGAACCGTGTCATGCGTCTTGCCGACATTCAGCATCGTCTTGATAAAATTCTTGCCATTTAAGCCAAATACCCATGCAATGCGGACGATAAAATATTTCTCCAGTGTCTGGCTTACTGCCAGTTCCCCTTCCAGCTTCGTCTGTCCATAGACATTCATCGGCTTATAATCCTTGCAGTCCGGCTTCCATGGCTCTGTGCCCTGACCGTCAAATACATAATCTGTGCTGATGTAAGTCATCTTGCAGTCCAGCTTCTTGCAGACATCCGCAATGTTCTGTGTGCCGCCCGCATTGATCGCACGGACCTTTGCAACCTTGTCATCATCTTCCGCCATATCAACCGCAGTCCATGCCGCGCAGTGGATCACCGCATCCGGTTTTACGCTCTCAATGACACGCTTTACTGCTTCTTTATCTGTGATATCCAGTGAAAGATAAGGTGCTTTTGTCACCTCAGAACCATCTTCCACACCGCTGTACTGCTCCTGAATATCAGAACCGACACCCTCATGCCCTCTCTTGATCAGTTCGTTCATTACATCATGTCCAAGCTGTCCGCCGACACCTGTTACAAAAAATTTCATGCTGTTTCCTCCACTAATTATGCTCATGAGCGACTGGCTCACAAGTTACTTCTTTTAAGTATCATAACTCATAGCATTTACTAAGTCAAACCGAAAAGCTGAAATCATTTCCTGACTGCACCGGAGAGTCATGTAAAATCAATATTCTCCAAGATCAAACAATTCCTCAAAGGTTATTTTCAAATTCGGGAACATCACCAGTTGTAACTCCTCTTTATTCTGTGCAGTAACTGTTTTATAAAGATACGGATATCCTGTTCCATCCTCTTCGAAGTCAAAAAGATAGATTTCTACGGACTTTTTTCTCCAATCAACGATCCAGTATTCAGAAACTCCGACTTTGCAGTAAATATTCATTTTTTCGTGCCTGTCATATTCTTCCGTAGCATTGGATAAGACCTCCATCACAAAACGTGGAATACCTGTAAAAGAAATATTCTTTCGATCTCTCAAGTTGCAGATAATGGATACATCCGGAATCATTACTTTATCATCGTTCTCACGCCATTCATACTGCACACTATCACCAAAGACACGACACAGACTATCTTTAATCTGACTGCCGATTTTGATAACAAAATTGTTGATAACCATAGCGTGTTCCAGGTAAGTTTTACTTAAATCCTCAACAGGTAATACATTACTCATGCAGTGCTGCACCTCCTTGATATATAGTATTGTTTACGTTCTCTGAAATCTTTCACCGCTGCTGCGTCTTCTTTGCAGGTCATACCGCACCTGATGTCACTCTGATATCACTCCACCGTAACGCTCTTCGCCAGATTTCTCGGTTTATCCACATCCAGTCCTTTTGCCACGCTGACATAGTATCCGATCAGCTGCAGCGGAACCACGGCCAGGCTTCCGACAAAATGCTCATCTACTTTTGGTACATAAACGGTAAAGTTCACCTGATCTTCGATTTCGTATTTTCCATAGGTGGTCAGTCCCATCAGGTAAGCTCCGCGGCTCTTACATTCGAGCATATTGCTAATGGTTTTCTCATAGAGTTCGCTCTGTGTGAGGACTCCGATCACCAGGGTTCCCTGTTCGATCAGGCTGATGGTTCCATGCTTCAGTTCTCCTGCCGCGTAGGCTTCGGAATGGATATAAGAAATTTCTTTGAGTTTTAAACTTCCTTCCAGGCAGACTGCATAATCAATGCCGCGGCCCACGAAGAATACATCATGTGCGTTTGCATATTTGGAGGCAAACCACTGGATCCGTTCTTTATCTTCCAGGACTTTCTGCATTTTATCCGGGATGGTAAGCATCTCAGAAATGTAATAGCTGTACTGTTCTTCTGAAATCTTTCCTCTGACTTTTGCGAACTGCACTGCCAAGCAGTACATTGCGGCTAACTGTGCACTGTAGGCTTTCGTTGTCGCAACTGAGATTTCCGGGCCTGCAAGTGTATAGAATACCTTATCGGCTTCGCGTGCAATGCTGCTTCCAACTACATTGACGATCGCCATTGTGGTAATATTCTTTTCTTTTGCCATTCTAAGAGCCGCCAGTGTATCGGCTGTTTCACCGGACTGGCTGACTACGATCACCAGTGCTTTCTGGTTTAATGGCATTTTTCGATAACGGAATTCGGATGCCAGCTCTACCCTCACCGGAATATCCGCCAGATCTTCAAATACATACTGTGCTGCCATACCCACATGCCATGCCGATCCGCAGGCAACAATATAGATCTGATCAAAATTCTGAATCTCTTCGTCCGTGATTTCTACTGTTGAAAGGTCAATTTTATCTTCTTTGATGACCGAATTGAGCGTATCCTGGATTGCTTTTGGCTGCTCATGGATCTCCTTCATCATAAAATGCTCAAAACCGGCTTTCTCCGCTGCTTCGGCATCCCACTTGATCTCGGTTGTTTCTTTTTCAATCTCATCGCCATCAAGATTATAAAAATGTGCCTCTCCCGGAGTCAGTTTTGCGAACTCCAGATTTCCAATATAATAAACATTTCTGGTATATTTGAGAATTGCCGGAACATCAGAAGCAACATAAGTTTCGCCGTCTGCAATACCAATGATCATCGGACTGTCTTTTCGTGCCACCCAGATCTCCCCCGGATAATCCTTAAACATCAGTTCCAGAGCATACGAACCGCGTACACGCACCATCGTTTTCGCGATCGCATCGATCGGACCCAGATTATATTTCTTATAATAGTAGTCCACCAGCTTGATCACAACTTCTGTATCTGTCTGACTGTAAAAAGTATAGCCATGTTTTAATAACTTTTCCTTCAGCTCCGTATAATTCTCAATAATGCCATTATGCACACCAACAACCTCGGATTCTACCATACCTGAGCCAGAACCGCTGCAGTTTCCCGACACATGCGGATGTGCATTTGTCTGACTCGGTTCCCCATGCGTTGCCCAGCGAGTATGACCGATACCGCAAGTACCTTTTAAGGTATGACCATCGTCCGTTTTCTCCGCCAGATTGCTCAAGCGTCCCTTTGCCTTCACAACCTGTGCCAGATTCTCTCCGTCTCGAACAGCCAATCCCGCCGAATCATATCCCCGGTACTCCAGTTTTGACAAACCATCCAATAAAATCGGTGCTGCCTGATGTTCTCCTGTAAAACCAACAATTCCACACATAATGTATTCCTCCACTTTTTCTGAATAAAATGATTTGAAATTTGCTCTTATCAAAAATCAAACACTTCAGACAATCCTTATGTTTCTCTTTTCCATAATAACTCAAAAAAATTTTTCAAAAATCTCCCTCTACCTGTAGAGATCCTCCAGCGTTACCAGCCGGACTTCACCGTGCTTCTGTGCCTGCACGAGCCAATGATATAATCCTTACCTTCAACAGGTGTTCCAACGATATCAATCTGCATCTGCTTTTTCTTCTTCCGGTCTGTCACCAACCACTGACCGATTTCACTCAGCTCAACGGGAAGATTATCTGAATAATAGAGCAGCTAATCCTGACACATCTTCTCAAAAATCAACCCCATGTAATCCGGAAGATACTGTTTCACCGCATGCGGATAGCCAATAAATCTAAAGTCTATCTATCATACCACTATTTCTTTGATTTGTGGAGTCTTTCTTTTTAACCTTCCATGTTTTTAATGTTTAAGAAGCAAAGACAATACTCTCGGTCTTGCACCTTTTTCATATCGAAATCCCAGTGCATGACGTATAATTTCCGGTAAATAAAGTTTTTCTCCATCACGTTTCAAATATCCGGATTGTGTCATGGACTTTTCTTCTGCCGATGTAAATATATTATTTTCCAGATTCATTGGAAGTGTTTTTTCGTCTGTCGGCAAATCTTCCAGCTTTTCAAAAATAGGCTTTAAATTTTCATATTCCGCCTTAATATCACTGATTTTGGCATTTGAACACTTTGGTACTGCATAACGTATCTCTGCAGGCATTAATATCCGATCATCATATGGCGGTTTTTTCATATTCTGCCCTGCTGCATATTTCAAAAACCGGATAATGTCACGTGCCTGAAGTTGTCCATTAAAATCGGAAAGAGCTGCCAGTATCCAACGTGATGAATACGCTTCATTTGAATCCTTCTTTCCTAATTTCAATCCCCAGAGTTCTTCCAGATATTTATCGATTATTTCCTGTGACGCATTTTCAATCGGAATACTTTCCCGATAAAAATCACTGTTTGCATGGCTTACCAGCCAAACTGCCAACTTTAAAGCTTCTGCCGAAGACCATTTCAGTTCTGCATAGGCAAATGACTGCCTGAATTGCTCATAATTAACTGTAATTGCATTCTGTGCCATATCGCTTCGTATAAAAATAATAAGACCAATATTTTCATATCTCGCACTGATCGTATTCAAAACTCCCTGGCATAAAACTTCTATCGCTTTTTGCTGATTTTTATTTGAAGATACTGCTTTTAATATCTCTTCCAGCCCATCCATCAAAAAGATAACTGTCTTTTCCTCTTCTTTTAATTTTTCATTCAGTTGAGCAAATGAGGTAAACTCTTTATTAACGGAATTTACAAACAATTGTTCCCAAAAATTCATCCAGTCAATTTCTTTATTCGCTTTAAGATCCAGTCTGTAAGAATTGTCACTGTAGATACTCTGTGAAACATCTGCAAAAGGCAATGCCTCATTAAAACAGTCAATACATTGTCCCAGAACCGTTTGAATCTGTGAAATATTCTGCGGTGCTAAAACAGGGATAAAATAGCCATTTTCCTTACTGATTTTTTTATGAGTAATTTCAGAAAAAAAAGAATTCCAGTTTTTCTTTTCTATCAACTGACGATACAAGAATGTTTTTCCAGATCCCTTTGCTCCCTGAACAACCGTTACCGGAATCTGGTGATTGAAACGAGCACAAAGATTTTTAATCGGTTCGGTTAATAATAGTTCTTCCGCTCCATTTGCTTCAGCCGTGATCTGATTATTCGCAAAGTCACAAATTTGTTTTGTAATGATCTGATGCTGTTTTTCTGTATAAATTCCTCTTTCTGGTTCTTCTGATATACAGTAAGGTTTTACTAATTCTTTGACAGCATCATACATATCTCTGTCTTTTAAAACATTTAAAATCTGCTTCCATTCTGTTAAATGTATTAATTCACTGGCAAATGTAAGCTCCACGATCATATTATCAAGAAGTTCCTCTTTTACCTCTGTAGTCTCAAAACATCCGAGTAAATTTTCCTTGATTTCCTGTTTCTCTCTTCTTGGAAAAGTTTCCGGAATCATACCCAGAAAAACAGTAGGCAGAAGCGTATCTTCCTTTATCTTCAGACCTTTTGCAATAAAACTTAATACCTGCTTTGTTCCCATTACAGACTGAAGAGAAGTAGAAGTTACACAATATTTTTTCACTCGCGGATCAAGCAACAATGGTGCTGAATATTCGCTGATCCCCGCACGAAGATCCACCAGAACTGCTGTTGCCCCTAAACTACTTGCCAGTTTTGAAAGTACTTCTGCCAAAATATATTCTTTATTTCGACTGGCAGTGATTGTTTGCGGACTTGCATACAGATCAAACAATTGCTCTTCATAACGATATGTCGGAAGAAAGAAATGTTCTACTCTCTGTTGGCTGGTTTCGATTGGCAAGGTAATCGTCCCCATTAAATTTCCTGCCGTTGATACAATTTCCTCTACATTGCTGTTATCCTGAATCAAAGTTAATAAATCCAAATAACTAAAAGCACTATCATTTAGATCACCCTGGATTAAGGTAAGTCCCGGTGCCTCCAGATCAGAATCAATAATTAAAAGTTTGCTGTTTTCCGGATTCTTCTGAAGATTGGTCCATGCCCGTGCAAATGCAATAAGCGACAGTGTTCGTCCAACTCCACCCTTATAAGAATGAAATGCAAAAACCGGACAGCTAAGATCCGCCAACTGCTCCGTCGGATATATGGAATCTTCATAAATCGCCTTTTTAAACAATGGCAACGTTCTTACAGTAACCGGACTGTACTCGTACTCATATAAAATCATCAAATCTTCTCCCTGACCATCCAATTTTATACTTAAATTATCAGGTGCAATATTTTTCGGAAAAAGTTTCTTTAATACAGCATTCTGCAGCGTACCCTGTTCTGATTTTGGGTATACAACCATTTCATTCGGATAAACTTCTATATCGTATAATTCATCTTTCCACTCATCATGATGCATTAAAATATATCGTTCAATATCTTTCCATGTATAGAACCTCATAATTTACACCACCTCTTTCAGCCATTCTTTAATCTCAGCCAGCGTATGATCAAATTCCTGCAAATATGTAATATTCTGCTCTGCAGGAGCAATCAAATACCTGCACAACTGATGATAATCCGCTGTTCCTACCGTATTTCCATACTCCGTAGGAAAACTCTTAAATCGATAAGTTCCAGCCTGACCAACTCTCTTTAACAGCGTTCTAAAGTCATGTGACCCCAAAATTTTCGCTGTCTCATCATCCGCCTGAGAAATCGTATATATATTATCATTCTCCATGATCAAGCATTTCAATCCACATTCAACACAATAACATAATAATAAACGTCTACTGTAAGGACTTCCAATATTCCAATTATCATAGGAATTTGCATGAACTGTAAACGCTTTTTTATAATTTTTTTTATCAGCTCGTAATTTTGCCATAAAGTTATCCTCTTATTTTCACGTTAATCTATCGCTACCAAGCAGGTTTCTTCTCTTTCAGATCCGCCTTCAAAGTGTCAATGTTTGCGGTGATGGATGCGATCTCAGCCAATCATCGAATCCCTGATTCATAGACTTATTGCCTGCTGCTCACCACGAAGGTAAGTGCAAAATATTGCTACGTTACTCGTAAATTACGCTTGCACCAAAATGATAGATGCAAGCGTTTTACTTTATTTTAGTTTTGACAGTTCGCTTTTGCCATCTCAACCATTGTATACACAATAGCACTAGCGGTGGCTCCTTTAGGACTGGCACTGAACAGCCAGTTCTTCCGGCCAACCGTGAATGGTCTGATCGCATTTTCACTGAGATTATTTGAAAGACTGCAGTGTCCGTCTTCCAGGTAGGTCATCAGGGTGTCTTTCCGATTTTGGGCATAGTTCACCGCTTTCGCCAAACGGGTTCCTTTGTTTGGGTGCTGTTGATCCAGCCAATTCCAGAATGCATCCAGTATCGGCTTCTCCTTTTCAAGACGGAACTGTTTTCTCTGCTCCGCCGGAAGGCTGTAATCATACTCTTTCCCTTTCGGTATGGCATCTGTGAAGTAACGTCTCACATGTGCCCAGCAAGAGCAGCGTTTGATATCCGGCAGATTATTATAACCCTGGTATCCATCCGTCTCCAGATATCCGCTGAACCCCTGTAGGAAAGATGCTGCATGGAACTTTGCCCTTGTCTCTGTGTAATGGTAGAGCAGGATCGGCGGAAGTCCATCTTCCCCACTGCGGAAGAGCCACATCCAGGAATCCGTTTCCGGATTACGCTCCGGCTCATTCAGTACCTGGACCCGGGTCTCATCTGCCATCAGATATTTACGCATCCGTAACTGACGGTGAAAATAATCATAAACATGACGGAGATAATTCTCGGCACAGTAAATGATCCAGTTAGCAAGCGTAGCCCGGCTTAATGGGACACCCATTTTCCAGACGGTCTGCTTCCAATGTTTTTTGTAAAAACTGGATCAGTTCTGTCTGTGCGGATATCGTCTTATTCCGTTGGTTGACCATGTCCTTGTACGCAAGGATTTTTGAATCTTTTGAATTACCAGC
>OGDN01001696.1_pt1 | contig 33641 bp, 38 predicted proteins | sample 1570271 | NCBI WGS metagenome assembly OGDN01 (sample SAMEA4384481, study PRJEB24528) | human gut metagenome | reverse complement strand
GGGGATCCTGGCCAAAAGGTTTTCCTTTTTTGTTAAGAAGGAGTTTTCTTTTATACAAACAGGAGAGGTACTCTCAAGCTTTATTCTTTCCTGAAGTTTTTCTTTTCCTTTTATACAAACAGGGAGATGGAATCTCAAGACTAATATCATCTTAAGATTGTTTCCTTTAAAAGAAGCAGAGAGAAGAAAGGAGAATAGCAAATGAAACAAAAAAGATTAATGATAACATTCTTCTTATTTTGTATGATGATGCTTTTATTAATACAAACAGAGAGCATAAAAGCAAATACAAGACAAAAGGTAAAATTGAATTATGAAACTGAAACTAAAACAAAAAGTGTAGAATTATATCAATACAAAGGAAACGGAAAGAAAGATCAAATATCAAATTATGAGTTTGTTGGAGAAATGAATGATGAAGGTAACGGGCAGTGGAAGATGATGATCGAAAGAGACGAACAGAATCAATATGCCTTATCCATCAACCATAAAGAATATCTGGAATATTTTTCTGCCAAGATTCAAGATATAGGAGACATAAAAACAAATATCCCAGAAATATTTATGTCATCATCAAAATTCATATCAGAAGATGGGAAACAGGAAGTTAAGATAAATCTTCGAACGATCAGCCAGACAGGTGATCCCGTATCGAGTAAATTCGAAATAAAAGCAGTAGATGATATCAAAGATAATTTTGGAAAAACAAAATATCAAGCAGGAAGCAAAGTTTCAAATATTACTGAAAATAAACTAACAGAAAACTATCTGTATCCTGGGAAATATCAAATTTCGCAAAGGAATTGTGCAGATGGATATGTAAGATCTCAAAAGTTCTACAATTTTAAAGTTAAAAAGCAAACAGATTGTCAGATTCAAAGTATTTCCGTGATCATTCAAAATCCGATCACACAATTGCAGCTTTACCATGTGACAGAAGATGGAAAGTCATTGAATGATGGAATCTTTACTTTGTATGATGAAGATCAAAATCCAATATCTTCTTTTCGAGATGTCCCATATGATCATGTCCAAATAAATGGATTAACAGTCGGTAAAAAGTATCATGTGATGCAAAATAAAGAAATTACAGGATACCAAAATATCGACTGTGATTTCATTGTGCAAGATACCTCAAACATACAGCATGTGTATTTATATTCGAAAAAACGAAAGAAACTTGATATGAAACAGGTAAAAACAATGTCTACATTGGTATTTCTGTTATGTCTCCATTAATTTTCTTCATATCTTTCATATTTGTATTGTGAGATAAGATGAAAGGAGCAAGAAAATTGAAAAAGAAAATCTGGCACAAACTAGTTATGATATGTTTTTTGGCTTTTGCATGTTGCATGGGTTATCATAATTCTTCTGTTCAAGCAGCAACAAAAAAGTATCATACGAAGAAGTACTATAAGAGTCGGAAAGTGAAAATTCAGACAAGTACTACAACAAATTATGGGGAAATATTATATTATGCGAAACATAAAGAGCGAACTGTTGTTAAAAAGACAAAAAAGGTAAAAACAGTTTTTTATAAGCATACTAAAGCGGTCACAACAACAAATAAGGTAAAGAAAACAACAAAGAGATATCAGTATTCAAAAAGGAAACCTGTGATCGAAGATGTAAAATGGTATCTTCCTGATAAAGTTTATCAGGACTTTAAAAATGAAAAATATCATGTGATACAGGATCCAGGAAGTAAATTGTTTAAAGATACAGTAAATTTGGGAGTGTTTTCCGCAAGAAAAAAGGCTGTGATTTTAAGAGAATACCAAAGCGATCAGAAAGTATTATTACATGAAATGGGTCATTATGTAGATCTAAAAAATAATTTTGGAAGCTTATCACAGGAATTTATACAAATTTATCAATCAGAATCAAAAACAATAGATTCACTAAGTTATTCTCGAAAGGATTCGAAAGAATATTTTGCTGATGCTTTCATGATGTACTGTAAGTATCCGTATACATTGAAAAACAAATTTCCTAAAACATATAATTATATCGCACAAACGTTACAAGACATATAATATTTCGCAGACAGGCAAGGAATTCCTTGTCTGTTTTTTATCTTTTAAGCTATCTCTCATATTTAATTTGTGAAGAAAGGAGGTGAAAATTGTGAAATTATCAAGGAAAATAGTCATTCCTATGATTGCTTTAGGATGCATGTTTGCATTTACTGCGTGCTCAAACCAAACAGATCAAAAGCTGCAAAAAGAAACAACAACTCAAAGAACAAAAGACATCAAACGCCCGATCAATACTTCTCAGGAAAAAGAAAATCCAGAAGTAACAATAGATCAGAAACAGAACAAAAAACAAGATGCTTCTACACAAGCAAAACAAAATGTTACAGAAGCAACAACGACAGAAGTTCCAATCGCAACAAAAAAGGATGAAAAGAAATCTGCAAAGACAGAAACAGTCGTATATAACGGATTTGCAGATGGAAACTGCGTTGAAGTTCAGAAAGAAGATGGAAGTTTTGAAGTAATGCTTGTTTCGGATGATGCATTGATCAAAAAGCTTGATTCTATGGATATCGGTTCAAAGATCACGATTTCTTATAAAGCAAAAGCAGGACAGGCAAACAAGCAGATCATAAAAGTGAATTAGGAGGGTATTATGAGAAAGAAAAAAAGTTTGATAACAAAATGTTCTGCTGCCGTGATGAGTCTTCTTATGGTAGCAGGAAGTATTGGAAATTATAGTATTGTTTATGCAGCGAATACTTTTAAAGCAGGAGACAGCTTTAAGATCAAATACACACATAACAATAAGATTTCCACGAAAAAAGCAGTAGATGCAAGGTGGAATGGCAAAGTATTAGGCACAAAAATGCCAGGATACATTGATGAAGATGATAATGCGATGTATTCCGCTTATTGGATTTTTGGCCAATCCGAAGGACCAAAGGTTCTTTATAAAAATTCTGGAGATACATTTACACTGAGCCGTTACAGCACAACAGTTAAAATGACTGTTAACAGCAAATATGCATATGTGAATGGAAAAAAGGTTACAATGGCTACTCCAGCTCGTAAAGTATACAATTATAAGAATGCCACGAATTATATCATGGTCCCAGGAGCGTGGACAGCAAAACAGCTTGGGATTCATTATAAGTGGGATGGAACAAAACGAGCAGGATGCATGAGTGCTGCAACTCAGTCTGGAAATTCTGGCAGTACAACAACTACAGCATCGAAACCTGCAACTACAACAGCAAGTAAACCGACAACAACCACTACTACTGAAACAAGGCCAACAACTCCAACAAAACCTGAGGTTACAAAAAAGAATGTAACAACATCTTATGATATGACAGCATCTGATTATGCAAAAGAACAAAGTAAGGCTGTTCCGAAATATGATCATCAGACTTATGATCAAGCTGCATATCAGAAAAAAATCATGTCCGAAGTTAACGAAGAGCAATATCTGCAGATTGATACATATCATAATGTGAATGAATCTTTATATGCACAGAAAATGGAAGAGATGCTAAAAAATAAGGCAAACAGTGTCTTAAAAGGAAAGGCAAATGTAATTATCACAGCAGCAAAAAAAGAAAAGATCGATCCTGTATATCTGCTTTCCCAAACATTGAATGAATCTGCATATGGAACCAGTGATCTAAGTAAAAAAACAATTACTGAGGTGATCACTGGAGACAGCTTAAAAAAAGATGCAAATGGAAACGTGATCGGATTTCTCAAAGTAAATGGGAAATACGTCACAAAGAAAATTTCATCAACGACTGTTTATAATCTGTATGGGATCAAAGCATATGACAGTGATCCACAATTATGCGGGTCTTCCTATGCATACTACATGGGATGGACAAGTGTAGATAAAGCGATCAATGGTGCAGCGAAATATGTATCAGAGAATTACATTCACAATGCGTCTTATCAACAGAATACATTATTTAAGATGAGATACAATCAGAAAAAAGATAACCTCTGGCATCAATATTCTACAAATCCTTCTTATGCAGAAGAGATTGGAAACAAAATGCATGAGATGAAAGACGTTTATGATGGATGCTCCAATGCATTTGTATATGACCGCCCATCTTTTGCAAAAGAACCAGAGACAACAACTACAACAGCTACAAAACCAACGACAACGACAGCGAAACCAACCACAACGACTACAACAGCAGTAAAACAGCCAACAACGGTCAAATATACAGTTACAGGTGCATTACCAAACAGCAGAGTCAAAGCTTCAAAGAGCAATTATGATCTCCGGATCAAACTTCCTGAGAAAGTCACAAAGTATTATCTGGAAGATAAGTATACAAGCAGACAATTATTTATTTCTTGTGCAGGAAATTATGTTTCTCACTTTAATAAATCAGCGAATCGTTCTGCAAAGAGCACGATGCCTGATTTTACAGTAAAATACAATTCTGATAAAGAAAGAACTTATGTTTATATCAAACCATCTAGCTCTTATCGTGGATATTCCGTTACATTTGATAATGGATATGCTTATGTGAAATGGGGAACTCCAAAAGCAATGTATAAAAATATCGTTGTGATCGATGCAGGGCATGGTGGAACTGATTCTGGAGCTGTAGGAAATGGGTTAAGAGAAAAAGATCTGACATTAAGCATCGTGCTTGGTGCAAAGAAGTATTTTGATGAGAATAAGAATTATGCTGTTTATTATACAAGAACGACAGATACTTATCCATCGCTGACAGCAAGAAGTCAATTAGCAAATGACGTTGGAGCTGATTATTTCTTAAGCTGTCACATTAATTCTGCAGGTGCAACAGCCAAAGGATCCGAAACTTTATATAACTCTCAGGGATACAAAGCAACGAATGGAGTAACTTCTTACAAATGGGCTGCAAATGTACATAATTTTACAAAAGCAGCAACAGGATTCACAAACAGAGGACTGGTAGATCGAACAGGATTAGCTGTTTTAAGACACACAAGAACAGCTTCTACATTAACAGAATTTGGATTTATCACAAACAAAGCAGAAGCAACATCTATGAAAGCAAACACAGGCAAATATGGAAAAGCAATGTATAATAGTGTTGTAAAAATGTTTCAAACAAATCCATCAAAAAGATAAAGATCATAAAAGAGGAACAGGTATAAATGCCAGTTCTTCTTTTTTTTGACCATTTTGGTGAACTCAACGATATGGTCGGTTGTATTTTTTATATGTGATTTTTTTTCTGAAGGAAATCTCTCATATTTATAATGGCAGGAAAATTCTTACCAAGTGATTTTTTGAAAAAGTCTGCCAAATGGCGTAAATACGTGACTTCTTGCAAATAGCTGATTATCAATGGAATAGTTGGTAAAACATGAAAGAAATGGCTTAAAATCGATATTTATATAGATCAGTAAGATGTAAGAATGACGATTTTTCATTGGTTGAATAATAACATGGGATGTATTGAAATCGGTAAATACATTAGCAAACACATCTCCGGCAGCAGTTGAATAATAACATGGGATGTATTGAAATGAACATTTCCACGATGACGGGTCAAGATAATCACGTTGAATAATAACATGGGATGTATTGAAATCTGTAATAAAAACAGTGGACGAGCCGTGAAGAGATACGTTGAATAATAACATGGGATGTATTGAAATAGAGAGTTTTTACATCCCCTTATCATTTTTTTCATGTTGAATAATAACATGGGATGTATTGAAATTATTTAAGCTGATATTAATATAGGAAGAAGGTTTTGGTTGAATAACAACATGGGATGTATTGAAATAGCAAGATGCCAAATGCCAAGAAATTTAAGAAATGGTTGAATAATAACATGGGATGTCTTGAAATAAATTCTTACTAAAATTAGGATTTTTATGTGTTGAATAACAACATATGATGTATTTTTTTATATGTGAAAATTCTTTCTTAAAATTTCTCTCATATTTACAATGTAAGAAAAAAATAACGCAGATAAAAAAGGAGAGTATATATGTTACAAGATAATATCATTTTAAAAAAAGTAATCGTTCATGTGGCTCAGCCATCCATTGGAAAATATAAAGCATCTGAAGAATGTATTGACTTGGGAACGGATTTTACAGAATTTTTAAAGAAGCAGATAGAAAAGATGACAGAATCTGATGACGCGGTAAAGATCGATCTGAATCATGCTGCAATTACCATTGATCCGGATGATTTTGAAAAAAATACAGCCAAATTAGGAGAAGAACTCTATGATATCTGTTGTGATAGTGTCAAAATCCCAGATGCAGATTTAGTATTCCTTACCTTTAATAGTGAGGGAGCTGATTATTTTGGAATGTTGAAAATGGATTATAAACCATTCTATGGACATCAGAAAGGAAGCACAGAGGTTGTCACAAAACAGGTTATGACTAATACATGTAAGGAAGCTTTTATCGTAAATATTGATACATTGGAAGGTGTTCTGCAGCAGAAAAAATATGAGATGTTATCCGGAGAAAAGATCTTTTATCTATCTGAAATGTTCTTAAAGATCACAACCGGACTAAGTCCCAAAAAAAGTTTTGGATATATGATGCAGGCAATCTTAAAAGCAACAAAAGAAAAAGATTTAGAAGATCAGTTGAACATTCGTTTACAACTTTGGAATATGTATCAGGATGATGGAAAATTTAGTATCCCTACAGTTAGTGATCAGATCTTTGGCGATGATACCTCAGGAAAAACAATTTTTGATGATCTTATGGAGAAAAAAGACCTTTCTTATGAATCTTTTGAAATTAAAAAAGAAACAACTGTGAAAAAATTAGAATATCAAACGATCATCTTAGATGAGATTGAGATCAAAGTCCCTATCTCTGAGATCTTAAAAGTGAAAGAGAAATATTTGCCAGATGGAAATCAGATGGTCGTTGACTTTGAGGACCGAAAATTAAAATGACAAAGAAAAACAGAAAGTTATTAACAGCTTTTTTAAAAAAATATTTCCAAATTGAAAAAGACGAGATCATGGAAGAGGATGAGATCATGGAATGTATCACAACTTTGATCACGGAAGGAATCTTTCATGATGTACGCTCTTTACAGATTGAAATTGGTAGACAGACAGGCATCTTGATCCCAAAAAAGATGATCGATGATGCTCTATGGTATTGAGAATGTAATCAAGGCATGGTATTTTTCCATGTCTTTTTTGCATGTTTTATAAAATCTTATATGTGAAAAATCATCGAATCAAAATCTTTCATATTTATAATAGAAGATTTTTTTCATGGAAAGGAGAAAGAAAATGAAATTTTTGTATCGATCTTTTTGGACAATGTCTATTATGTCTTGGATGCTATTTCTCTACATATTGAAAAATATTCAATCAACTGGATTCGAAATTGCTTGTATTCTTGTAGGTTTTTTCGTTGTACTATCTCCACTGATTGCAATTTTTCTTGTGAAACATCTAAGTCATGATTGTATCAGTGGATGTTCTGAGATTGAATGTGTTGATCGGAAGTGTGTATTAGTGACATGTTGGATTTCTATGATCGCCTGTATTACAGATACACAAATCCTGTTTTGGGCCAATTTTGCAGCATTTTCTGTTTTGCTGTATCAATCAGAAATGATGTATTTTCATCCAATGCTGATCCTTTTCGGGTTCCATTTCTACGAGGTTCAGATGGATGATGGAACTTGGGTAAGGATCATTAAACGAGGAAAAATTGTACGAAATGCAAAATACGTGGTTTCTGATCGTTTGTATCGATTAAGTGATTACACATATATCGAACTGTAGAAAGGAGAAAGGTTATGTCAAAAATGACAGTCGGAGATTTTGAACACCAAAATCGAAAAATGAAAAAAGTCTCAAAGGGCATGGATACTGTGCTACGTATCGTGTTTTATGGAGTCTTGTTTGGATTAATGATTCATGAACGTAATCTTTTCAGTGGAATCGGATGGGCTTTTATGATCTCAGCAGAAATCATTGGAAATATTCCGGATATTCGGGAGATGAAATATAAGAGTGGAAAGATCATCTCCATGGGATTATGGATCATAGGAATCTTTATATTTGCAATGTTTTGGAAGTGAGAAAGGAGAATGTATCATGAAAAGAAAAGAACTTGAAAAATGGTATACCATTTGTATTATTATTTGTTCTTTCGTATTGATCGAAAATATTTGGTATGCTCTAACGTTTGCTCCTGATATTCGTAAAGAAATTTTGTATGGAATTATGTTAATCATGAATTTATCTTATCTTTTCCTTACGAAATATAAGAAAAACAGGGTTCCTACATGTTTTTATATTCTCTCAAGTGTGCTGTCTTTTGTGTATACATGTTCTTGGTTTGTATAGAAATTATGAGGATAAAGAAAAAAATACGAAAGGAGAAAAAAGATGCTAATTATGTTGAAAGAAGAAGATAGAGTCATTAATACACAATGTATCAGTGAGATCTTCATTCGATATGACAACAAAAAATGTGAGTATAACCTAATCTGTACTCTAAATCAAGCTGTTAGTGGTTGTAATCAGAAAGTACTCGGAAGGTTTGAATATCAAGAAGATGCTGCTGCTATTTTGGAAAATATAGTCAATCAGTATGGAAGGGGACAAAGAATATATAAGATGGGAGAGAAGTAAAAATGTCAATAACACAATTGTATATGAGCTTAACAAAGATGCCGATAACTCAACTGTATATCATGGTATCCATTTTCGTTGTAACGATCCTCTTTTTATCATACCTGTTCTTTCAATGGAAACACGAAAAAGAGAAAAAAGGAAAGGGTAAAAAATGAAGTATGTATCATTAATCATTGCTGTTGTGATCATTGAATTGTTTGTCATCATAAGTTGTCTTATAGCGAGATGGAAAAACAAAAATAATGTAGATGTGGATCATCGAAGGAAGATTGAAGATATTACACTATTAATATTTTGGATGTCTTTGTTTGCAATTGTTGTGATCATGACGGGAATTGTGCTAAAAATAATGTAAGTAAAGGAGAAAAAAGATGTTAGTAAAAGATTTATTAGAACAGACAAAAGAAAGCATTTTGATTGAACGAGCTATTCAGTTAACAGAGTTGCCATATGATATTGTAAACACTCGTGCATCCAGAAGAAAGGCAGAAAAGCAGCTTCAAAAGAAATACAAAAAACTGATCGCTGCGATCTTAAGATTAGATCCAGTTCTCTCAGGAGAAATGATCACTTTTGATATGGATGAGGGCGACTTTATGAAAGATGGAGAAATGCTGCCTGTAAAATTCATGGATTGGAAAAAACTCTTAGGCATGGATATTTGCTTAGATGGGCATGATGAAAATGAGCAGCAGTGGATCGCAGCATTTATGATCCGATATATGACCTGGTATCACCAGAAATATTCTGATTGTGGAAAATCAAAATATCAGATCAGAGAAGAAGCAGCTGGAGAGATCAAAGGAAAGAAATTGTTGGAACGAATGATTAATAAAAAATAGTTTCGTAACCAGGTTGTAAACCATACGGAATCCCATACAGTTAGAAAATGTTTGGTAGGGACGTCAATTAACTCATGACTAAAGTCACGAGCTTGCAAAGGTTTATGATTTAGTTAGCGCGTTAATGAGCAGAAACAAGATGTCAGTGATCTTCTTTGGGAAGTGGACACTCTGGGATTCTCTAGTCCCAGACCCTGTCAAGCTGACACCAAGTTTAAGAAGACCAAAATCTTGTCATGTACAGGCTTACCACCGAAGCGGGGATCCCGTTGATCCCTGAGAGACTACGTGACACCAAAAAAAAGAAAGGAGGCATCAAGGATGTCTGAATATATTTATGTCTTAGGCGTGGATGGAGATCCGCAGATGCCGACCAAACGAAAGAGACATGTCGAAAAACTGTTACAGACAGGAAGAGCACGCGTCTTCCGGCAGGTCCCTTTTACAATACAGTTAACTTATGAAAACAAACCAGTCTTACAGCCGATTACGATCGCAGAAGATCCTGGACGTTCTAATATTGGAATGGCCGTGGTATCTCTGAGTGGAGAACTATTATCCGCAGCGGTTGTGCAAACGAGAAATAAAGAGATCGTTAAACTGATGGAAAAACGAAAGCAGCATCGCAGAGCTTCCAGAAATGGAGAACGAAGGGCAAGACAACGACTGGCTAAGAAGTGTCATACGATGATCAAGGCTGGATCCCTGATGCGAAAGCTTCCGATGTATGGAAAAGACAAACGAGTACAATGCAATGTGATCCGTAACACAGAAGCAAGGTTTTGCAATCGAAAACGAGAAGATGGATGGCTGACACCAAGTGCAGAACATCTGGTGCGGACGCACATCAATCTGATCCATAAGATGCAGAAATTCCTGCCGATCACCGATGTCGCGATCGAGATCAACCGGTTCGCTTTTCTATCTCTGGAAGATCCGAGTATCAGTGGAGTCGATTTCCAGAATGGTCCGTTAAAGGGTTATGATGACCTGAACGCAGCGGTAGAAGATCTACAGGACGGACACTGTTTAATGTGTAACAGACCGATCGAGCACCGGCATCATATCGTACCACGGAGTATGCAAGGTTCCAATACGATCGGAAATATCGCAGGATTGTGCTGTAAATGCCACGAGAGGGTACATAAGGATTCTGCGTTTGAAGACAGTCTAAAGAAAAAGAAAGCCGGGCTGAACAAACGTTATGCCGCAGTCAGTGCCTTAAATCAGGCGATCCCATTTATCTGCAAACGACTGGAGCAGGAATTTGGAAAGGAGCATGTTCATTACTGTTCTGGACGAGATACCTCCATAGTCCGAAGATCCCTTGGATATCATAAGACAAAAGAAGAACAACTGCATGAGGTCGATGCCTGGTGTATCGCAGTTCTTTCTTTACAACATGTCCCAGAGAAAGCCCCAGAGTTTGATCATGTCCATGAGATCCTGCAATTCCGAAAACAAGATCGCAGCATCATTGATGCACAGACATCACGTAGGTATTATCACGAAGGAAAGAAAGTTGCCAAAAACCGTAAAAAAGCGGAAGGACAAAAGGACGATTCTCTTCAAGAGTGGAGAGAGCAGCAAGTGGAACGATATGGGGAAGAACAGACTAGGAAAATGATCAGTCAGTTAGAGATCAAGAAAAGTTCCCGTCGTTATAATCGTCTGGATCGTCTCATGCCAGGAGCTGTCTTTTATTATCAAGGCGTTCGATATGTTATGCGTGGACAACATTGCGAAGGGACATATCTTCAGGCGGTTGGAATCGGAAGCAAGGATTTTCCTGCAAAGAAATGCAAGATCGTTGCTCACAATGAGGGACTGGTCTTTGTGTCATAAATAGATCTCTGCGTTCTCCTCTCACGACTAAAGTCACGAGCCTTCGAACGCAGGGATTAATGAAATGTCCTTACCAGATTTTTTTTCATTGTCCATTTTTTTTATGAAATCTCTCATATTTACAATGGAAGTATTTTTTTTATACATCAATTTTTTATGAAAGGAGAAAACATTATATGCGTAAAAAAAAGGATCAACAGAGGCAGGGACAAGAGATAAAAACGCAAAATAAACAATCAAAATCACGCCGTACAAAAAGTAAAAAACATAAGAAACAAAAAGGTTTTTTACAATATTTGAATCCAAAAGAAATGGAAACGGAGATCATCGGATATGGTTATCAGTATTCTCTGAAATCTTATCTGATCACTTTATTCCTGAGTTTGGCTGTCGTTGTTGCAGTTTGCAGATTCTTTCAGCTGACACCAAAATATATGGCGATTCTAATCGTGATCTTTTGTTTTTCTTTGCCAGTGATCATTGTCGATCAGTTCCGATTCTTGTATGAACAGAAGCGCTTTCGACAGTCTGTAGACTATATGGAACAGATGATCTATTCTTTTAAAAGAAAACCAAAGATCTTGGAAAGCTTGCGGGATGTATTATCGTTATCTGATGGAAAAATGGCTGAATGCTTAAATCAGGCAATCGAAGCAATCAATCGTGGAGATTCTTATGAAGATGCTTTACTACCGATCGAAAACGAATATGGATGTGAAAGAATGAAGATTTTACATGACTTTCTGATCAAAGTAGAACGTCAGGGTGGAAAATATCAGTCTACATTGAATATTATCTTAGATGATATCCATAGCTGGACAGAACGTACATATTCTTTCCAGAAAGATCGTAAAGTAGTAAAAAACAGTATCATCATTTCTCTGGTTATGGGAGTTATGATCACAGCAACAACAGTTATTTTGTTCTCTCGAAATAAATCCATGTCTCCGATTCTTAAGATGGAAGCATATCAGATCGGTTCCTTTTTGGTCTTAGGAGTTATGATACTGCTGTTTGCTTTTGTACAGAAGAAATTAACTGGTAGTTGGCTGGAAGATATTCATGATACAAATGAAAAACAGATTGATAAAGATTGGAAAAATTTCCGTAAAGAACGAAATGCAGGAAAAGAGATCATGCAGAGTGTTTTGGCCACACTTATATGTAGTGGACCAGTTATTATCTTTGGTCTATGGCAGTCAAGTAAGATCTTTATCATCGGCGGAATTGTTTTAGCGATCGTCATCTTCTTTGTTCCAACAGGAAATGGAAATGCTGCAAAGAAGCGTTTGATCAAAGAATGCGAAAAAGAATTTCCGGGATGGATCCGTGGAATTGCATTAGACCTGCAGACAGACAATGTCTATATGTCTTTAAGAAATTCCGCACCAAACGCTCCATATGTATTTCGTAATGAAATTTACAAATTACTGGATGAGATTGAAAAAGATCCAACTGGAATTTTACCATATCAACATTTCCTAGAAGATCTGGAAGTACCAGATATTCATTCCATTGTTAAGATGTTATATTCTTTAAACGAAGTAGGAAGTGACGATGCAGAAACACAGATCAATAGCCTGATCGTAAGAAATAATGCTTTAATTGAAAAAGCAGAGCGTTTGAAAGATGCGGACAAGGTAAAACTGGTAAAACAGATCACATGGCTCCCAATGTTAACTTCTACCGCAAAGATCTTTTTGGATATGGGATTACTTATCATGTTCCTGTTCCAGATGATGGGAAAATTGCAGTAGATATACATTTAAGAATAACATATTTTTGTAAAAAATTAGACTTGGAAATGATTCTGAGTCTTTTTTTTGTGTAATAAACTGCTGCAAACATAATATTGTCAGATTAATTTTCTCAAATCGCATATTTAAATTGAGAAAGTAAATCCGGATGCTCCCCAGAAAGGAGAATTCGCGATGAAAGAATTCATGACAGTAGAAAAAATAATGGAACTGATAATTGGCGGGCTAATCAGCTGTATCATTACACTGGCAGTGACTTTTGCAATAGATAAAATTAAAGATAAGAAAAGAGTCGATGTGGATGAAACACCGACTCATGATGATATTTCTGAAAGATCCGATGAAAATCTTTCGGAAATTTTAAAATATGCGGATATTCACGACAACACCAATTGTGATATCCACGTAAACATATATTCTGACCATAAAAAAGATCAGTAGTCAGAAGAAAAACAACTTAAACCTAGCATCCGGATGTTCTCATTTAGAGAATGTTCGGATTTTTATTTTTTTTCTTCTACACTACAAATATGAGATTTTTGATCAAAAATATTTTTCATATATAAAAAATTAAAAAAGACCAATGCGACAGGATTTTTCATCGTACTGGTCTTTTGCCTTGGTTGATCTGAACTTTGTTTGTAACTAACCATAGGATATATATTAACCATAAAGAGAGAAATCGCAAAAGAAATTTCTTCTACTCAACCAAGAAAGCATTTCAATTCCCCTTACACTATAAATATGTTAGATTTAAAATTTTTTATTTTTCATATATAAGATTTTTTGAATATATTTTTATATTCAATATACAGTTCCATATTTTTTTTCTTAACTCTCATATTTAAAATGAGGAGTTTTTCTACTTCAAATTTTAAAAGAAAGGGGACATTGCTATGGGTGATTTGATCGAAGAATATGGAGAGATCGTAGTTCTTGTTATTTTAGGAATTGGAATCTGTGCTGCATTTATCAAAGTCATAGGAATGATCTAAAGGGAAAATATTATGGGTGAATTTTTAGATGAATATGGAATGGTCATCCTTTATGTGATCTTTGGGTTGATCGTTATGGGATTATTTGGAATGATCGTACAGTATTTTGTAGAATACGGTCCAGAGTTTATTAATTCATTAGCATGATGCAAGAAAGGAGGACTTAAAGAATGCATAATCTTATGGAAGAATACGGGAAGATTGTAATTACTGCTGTGGTTGGGATTTTTATCATTGGACTACTGAGTGGATTTTTATTTAATACCTGGAAAAGTAATGGTATTTATAAGGATACTGGTCATTTATCAGGAAACCAGGAATTTCAGGCAAAATCACCTTTACCAACCATTACATTAAAAAGTGGAAATAAGACTGTCAAAATGAAACCTGGGACAACTTATAATGCACGAAACAATGTAACTGTTACAGATAGGAAAGATGGAACGATCCCATCCAATAAAGTTGACATCAAGGTGGAACAAGTAGATAAAAATGGAAGAACAACGATTTCTAAATTAGGAACTACAGGAAACACAATATCAGTCAATGCAAATTATCGTTATTACAACATTATTTATAAAGTTACAAACAGCCGAGGCTATAAAGCAGAAAAAAGAATGAAATTATTAGTAACTGGGCGTACAGCTTAGTTTGGAATGGAGAAAACATGAAAAAGATTTTAATTGGAACTGTTGGCATTTTGTTATACAAATATTTGCCAAGATCGATCACTTTTATGCCATTAGGCGTTTCGAAAGCAATCTTATGTATTGCAATGATCGTGGGATATTTTCTACTTGATGAAAACTTAAGGAACCTGATCAAGCATAAATTTTCATATATAAAATTTTTCTTTTGTGGAATTGGATTATGGGCAGTACAGAGTATTCTTATGACGCTTCTTTTAACGTTCATAGAGGCGTTATTTGGGTGGACAATGCCGGTAATGTTAAATGAACAGAATGTAATGTCGCCATGGTTATATGTTCCGATCGCAGTGATCCTTGGGCCATTAACAGAAGAGTTTTTATTTCGTGGGCTTTTTCAAGAGGGATTGTCAGGTCTATCTGATCATAAAGTATGGCAAGTGATCACGATCATTCTTACAAGTGCATTTTTTGGAATATTACATCCGATTCCGGCACAAAAGGTTTCCGCATTTATCACAGGATTGGTCTTTGGTTTTATTTATTATAAGAAAAAAGACATTCGATATGGATGCATGCTACATATTGGAAATAATTTCATGGCAACAATGTTATCATATATCCTTGCTGCTGTGATCATATAAGAAAGGAGCGATCAATTTGAAATCACCAATGAACCTAGCGGTCAGTATTATCATTATCATGTTTGCTTTTTTTATCGGGATGAATTATTCTGTGGCAAGTTTAACAACAAAGAATGCCAGAGAATATCATGAAGAAGCGATTCATCAAATAGAAGCTAGCAACTTTGATTCTGATGTTATCAGTCAATGTATCAGTGATGCTACAAAAGAGGGATATACATTAAAGATCTCAAACGATGGTTTTTATGAAAATTCTTCCAGATACAAAGTAACATTAACATATCATTCTAAAGTAATGATCCTTGGGATCGATCAAACACATACTTTAGAAGGTTATGCTTTGTAAAGGGGAGGGATTTTATGAGATTAGCAATAGAAACATTTGTATGCGCAATTTTAATTTCTCTTCTGGTATTACTTGGTATGTTTACCCAACAAGTAGATATGAACACTGGAAATGCAAAACAGTTTTGTTCTTCTGCGATCAATCGCATGGAAAGTGCAGAATTTGCAAATGAAGTCGTTGATCAATGCAAAAGTGATGCAACAGCATCAGGATATCAATTGACAGTTACATCTGCAACAAGCGGAGATGCAACAACTTACACAACAGTTTTAACATATAAGGTAAAAGTGCCTTTATTCCAGTTTGAAAGAGAATATCAGATCAAGCAGGCAGCAGAAGTAAATAATGATTAAGAAGAAGCAGTCATCAGAAATGGTGGCTGTTTTTCTCATTCTATTTTACAGCGTCATTTTTTTTCTCAAATCTCTCATATTTAAAATGAAGAGAAAAATGGAGGTGAAAGCAGAGAAGTGCCTCAGATTTTTTTTCAAATCTCTCATATTTAAGATGTAAGAGATAAAAGTAGTAATTTCATCATAAAAAAAGTTCTCATTATGAGTGTTCACGGTTCTTGGTAAAACAAAATTTGATGAAAAACTACAACGTCATTTTTTTTCTCAAATCTCTCATATTTAAAGTGAGAAGAAAATAGTGGTTCTTTTGAAATGACTTGTTTCCTTGGAAAGAAAAAGAAGAATGCAGGGTTACTTGTAAAACAAGTTCTTTCTCAAAAGAAGTGCGTCAGATTTTTTTTCAAAAATCTCATATTTAATATGTAAGAGAAAAGTGACAGTTATCTTTTATGAAAAATCTCATATTTATTGTGATTGACAATTAAAAATGTATGGATAAAAATCATATATTTTTTAATCTTTAAATGTAAATAAACAACAAATATAGAAAAATAAGGTTTCTGCTTTTTGAAAAGTCTTCTAATTTAAAGATTTTAGAAGTTTTTTCAAAGACCAGAAATGGTCCCTAAAAAAATAAAAAGGAGGTAACCGAGTAATGGGTGAGTTTTTAGACAACTATGGACGAATCATCGTTTCAGTAATCATCGTATTAGCATTAGCAGCATTTGTGGCTACAGCATTTACACCACAGTTCCAGACAGCGATCACAAATACACTTAAGACTTTCTTCACAAAGTCAGGAGCTACAGGATCTCTGATCATGTAATCAAAAAAGATGCAGAAAAAAAAGATAACTAAATTTTAAATATAAGAAAGGAAACACAGAATTATGGGAGAATTTTTAGACAATTACGGTCGAATCATCGTTTCAGTAATCATTGTATTAGCATTAGCAGCATTTGTGGCTGCAACATTTACACCACAGTTCCAGAAAGCTTTAACTGATACATTAAGCACATTCTTTACAAAATCAGGAGCTACAGGATCCCTGATCATGTAAGAAGCAGCAAAACAAAGAACAAGAAGAAGAGTTTTAAACATAAGAAAGGAAATATAAAAAATGGGAGAATTTTTAGACAATTATGGTAGAATCATCGTTTCAGTAATCATTGTATTAGCATTAGCAGGATTTGTGGCTGCAACATTTACACCACAGTTCCAGAAAGCTTTAACTGACACATTAAGCACATTCTTTACTCAGTCAGGAGCTACAGCAAGCAAACTGATCATGTAATAAAAAAAAACAGACAGAAACCATTAACAAAAACTGTTTTGGTACACCTCAAAAAAGTCTGTATTAGTAGAAGAGCATCATAGCAAAAGTTATGGTGCTTTTTTCTTGTCCATAAAAAAAATCAAATCTTTCATATTTATAATAGGAAGAAACACATTTCAGAAAGGAGATATAAAATTATGAAAGGTGCAATCACAGGATTTATTGTATGTCTGATCATGGTATTTTCTGTTTATATCATGCAGGCAACGGCTGCAACATCTGTCCGTCAGGATGAGTTGACAACAAACACAAGCAATGCGGTTGACGCAACGATCCAAAGCTGCAGAAACAATAAATATTCTACAGATGATGCAATGGCAAAAGGATTCCAGCAGCATTTAAAAAATCAGATGACAGCAGATGGTAAACTGAAAGTTGAGATCACAGAATGCGATCATACGAAGGGAATTCTTTCAGTCAAAGTTGTTGAAACATATAAGATCCCAAATGGAAAAACAAGAACTGTTTCATGTGAGAAAACAGGCGTTGTGGAAGAGTAGATTGTAAGGTCCGGTAAAATCTGGACCTTTTTGTGACAGGAGAAATTAATGAATGAGATAGAAAATCAGAAAAAAGAACAGTATACAAAACAGAAACAAGAGAGACAAAAGAAAAAGAAACGTAAATATGAGACACCAAAAATTGTTTTTGAAGAATTTACTTCAAATCAGTCGATCAGTGCCTGTTATAATATTGCCTGTGAGTATGGAATACAGGGCGGGCAAAATGGAATGCATGCTCCTGCAGAACATTTGCTAAATGGAATTCTGGTCCCAGGAGATATGAGAAGAGATGACACGCACTCGAAGCGAAATAATGGTTCTGGTTGTGGATGGTCAGAAAATCAGGTTGTAGAGTTAGATTCTGATCATAAGGTAAGATCGTTAAAAGAGATCAACGTACAGAGCTACAAAACGATCGATTGTGATGTCATATTACAAGATGGAAACACGGTATATTGGACAACAAAAGCAGGGAATGGCAGGATGTGGTCCCATATGGGACGTATCAGTTATAAAAACATTGATCGTCCAAATATGTCATGAGTTTGCAAGTAGTGTAATTCCATATGAAAAATAGACTTGGAAGCAATTCTGAGTCTTTTTTTGTGTAGAAGAACAATCTGAACTGCAATACCGTCAGATTATTTTTCTCATATCACATATTTGGTATGAGAGATAAAATCCGGATGCTCCTAAGAAAGGAGAATTCGGGATGAAAGAATTCATAGTAAAAGTAATCATGGAACTAATCGATATGACAAACAATGGGATCATCAGCTTTGTTGTTACCGTTATTGCCACTAGGTATATGACAAAAAGCAAAACAGATGTATGCAGGATAAAAGAAAGAGCCAATGTGGATGAAACATCGGCTCAAGATACGGATATCCACGATAATAGCAATTGTGATATCCAAATAAACATATGTCTTGACCAAAAATCTGATCAGTAAGAAAACAATTTAACATTAGCATCCGGACGTTCTCACTGTAGGGATCGTTCGGATTTTTATTGTTTCACTTTAAATATGAGAGATTTAAAAATAAATATTTTTCACATATAAAAATTTATCAAAAAAAATAACAGAAAGTTGCTGCCAATCGGTTGTCTACGAATGAATGTGTCAGAATTAGCTTTAAAATCTTATATGTGAAAAATATCTTTTGGAAAATCTCGCATATTTACAATAGAAGAAATTTGAAAGGAGTTTTCGTATGAAACATGGAAAGAAACCAACAAGAGAACAGAAAATGATGTTAAAAGAAGCAGGACTGGTTCCTGAGAACTGGCTGGTTATAAAGAATATGGAAGATCATATTGAGGTAGTCAGCAAAAAGTCTTTATCAGATGCGACAAAGAAGCCTAAGACAAGAAAGGTTATGAAGTAGCAAAAGGAGTGTGGGATTGTGATAGAAAAAATCATATATATCATGAATCTTGTCATCATGGGAACGGTATTCTACACATCTTTAACAGAATCATATTTACAACGATTGTTAATTGATGATCCGGACACGAAAGAAGATGTGCTACATTTCTTTGAAAAGAGATCTTTTATGGTTGCAGGGATTACAATGATCTTAAGTATTCTTCCAATCATTGGACAATTATATGCGCTGTTTCTTTCATTTACCATTATTTTCTTAGATGATCGGGAACATATCAAAGGATCTTGTAATGACAAAGATAATATGACTATTCGGGAATTGATCGTGCAAATAATGAGGGATGATCTTGCTTGAGAATAATGTAATTTCATATGAAAAATTAGACTTGGAAGCAATTCTGAGTCTTTTTTTGTGTGTAGAAATCTTTTGAAAACATAATACTGCCAGATTAATTTTCTCAAATCGCATATTTGTAATGAGAAGAATCATTCGGATGCTCCAAGAAAGGAGAAATTTCGAATGAGGATTTTGAAATTTGTATCAAAGATCAGTTTGAATCTAGCAGAATTGATCAACAGCGGAATCGTGAGTTATATTGTGACAAAAGTAGCTGAAAATACAGAAGATGACAAGAAAGTTAAGAAAAATATCAAAGAAAGAGCCAATGTCCACAACACATCGGCTCCTAATGATAATAATTCTGATGAGCATACACGAAAAGATTCATCAGATAAAATGGTACTGCACATTACATTAAAAGATTGCAATGTGTATATTAACACTCCTCCTGAGAAGGAGTAGTTATTAAATAAGAAAGAAATGAAATAACTAGCATCCGGATATTCTCTTTTTATAGAGTGTTCGGATTTTTTTATTTTTTTTCTTCCTATATTAAATATGAGATTTTTGACACAAAATATTTTTCATATATAAAAAAATGAACCGATACGAAAATTTTTAAGATCTTTATATCGATTCATAAGATTTGGTTGATTTTCTTGGACAATACTATACGGTAAACATTTTTTAACGCTTAGAGATTTTCCTACGAGAAAAATGAGAGGAAATACGCATCCGCTCAACCAAAAAGACGTTTTGTTTTTTCCTTCATTATATATATGATAGATTTCGAAAAAAATATGGAGCTGAAAATCATAAAAAATAGACAAATGATAGTTTTTGTGATAAAATAATTATAATAAGTTCGTGTATACATTTATGCATGGACTTTTTTTAATTATTTTTTTTTCGTAGGCGGTTCTTGATGGAATCGCTATTTTTTATGTAAAAAATGAAACAAAAAGATTATCGTGTAGCAAAACTATCATGTTTGTTTTGCTAAAATGACGAAAGGAGAGATGAAAAATGCTATAAATATGTGGAGCAATTGTTAATGGTTAATGAAAAATTATAAAAAAAAGATGAAAAAATGCTTTAATAAAGTAATACAGGTCTGTGTTAGAGGCAGAATTCTACCAGGTGGCAGAAGAAGGGAACAGGATAATAAAATTTTAAATATTAAGGAGAAGAAACATGAGGAAAAGAATTTTTAATCAAGCCACGGGAAGACTAAATCAATTGTTTGTTATATGCATGGTGTTTGTATTGTCAACAAGACTGATAACAATGGACTCATTTGTAACTGTAGTATATGCAGCTACAGAAGACCAAACATTTGATCATCAAATAATGATTGAAAGCTATTTGCAAAGAGAAACAAGGACCATTTATCCAGATGGAAAGATGGAAATAGTAAAAGAGTATGCATTGAAACCTGGCATAAATGCTAATTCTGAAAAAGATAATGATAAAAAAAATCTTGCATTTTTTGAAGATGTTCGTGTATTAAATATCATGAATATAATCAAAATGATTCTAGCAAAAATAGTTAAATTTATGTTGAATTCCGTATTCCATATGGCATTTGGGTTTGCGGCCCTATTGAAAAATAAACTTATGGAGAAAATAGCAGTGTCAATTTCAAAACAAATTTTCATAAAGATATTGTCAAAGATAAATGAGTGGAAAGCGAAAAGCTTGTAGTAGTCAGTAGTCGAAAATGGCAGTCTGAAATATGGCTGCTGTTTTTTATATGTGATTTTTACGAAAAAAGAAAAAACTCATATTTATATTGGATGTATAAAGATTATGCTGTTGCGGAGCCGCTGAGTCCGATCTGCAGCGTGATCCAGTCCGCGAACTTTGAAAACTGAGTGAACTACCACAGACCATAAAGATCTGTGGCTTCTGTTAAATAGTGCACCAGACTCAGGATTCAGAAACGGATCCTACGATAGTTAGGTCATGACACCCTCGGTTGACGTAACAGACCCCCGCTCTGTCGTGTATGGTACTAAGTTAGGTCAGAGTAAGCACAGCCTTGTGACATACATGCAAAAGCCTTTCTATCATTGTCAAGTTAACGTCGGAACAGCCGTATGGTAATAGTACGGTGTAGTACGCACAACCTGCCATTTGGCAGAGTATTTATAAGGAGTAACTTATGTTAGTTTATGTAGTAACAAAAGATAAACGGCCGCTGATGCCATGCACCCCGGTGATCGCCCGGCTGCTCTTAAAACAGGAGAAAGCAAAAGTAAAGCGAAGAGACCCGTTTACGATCCAGTTGTTGTATGAAACAACAGAATATCGACAGGATCTGGAACTTGGAGTTGATACTGGAAGTGGAAAATTTGCGACCGCAGTAAGAACCGAACAGAATGAGATCGTCTATCTTTCAGAAGTCGCTGTCCGGAATGATATCACGAGCAAGATGACCGAACGAAGGACAAAACGCAGAAGCCGGAGACATCGTAAAACTCGTTATCGGAAACCAAGGTTTGATAATCGAAGGAATTCAAAGCGAAAAGACCGGTTTAGTCCAACGATGCAGAGCAAGATTCATAGCCATGTGAAAGAAATTGAATACATTCAAAGTATCCTTCCAATCACAAGGATCATCCTGGAAACGGGACAGTTTGATCCTCATCGGATGAAGAATCCGGCGCTGGCTGATCCAAATGTTCGACACTGGGGCTATCAGAAAGGTCCGAACTATGGATATGAAAATACCAGAGCTATGGTCCTCGATCGTGACAATCATCAGTGTCAATGCTGTCATGGAAAACGAAAGGATCGCCATTTAGAAGTCCATCATATCGTATTCCGCAGTCAGGGTGGCTCCGATGATGCAAAAAACCTGATCACACTCTGTCATACCTGTCATCAGGCATTGCATAAGGGAAAGATCCATTTGGATCTGGAAGGAATGGAGAAAGGGACATTGAAGTATGCGACACAGATGAACTCGATCCGGAAACAACTGTTGAGAAGATATCCGGAAGCCATTGAAACCTATGGATATATTACGAAAGCAAACCGTTTGGCAATGGATCTTCCAAAAGAACATTATATCGATGCATGCGTGATCGTAACGGAAGGCAGACCATTTACGATCAACAGTCTTCTTTATCGGAAAAAATGTGTTTCTGCCGGAGACTTTCAGCAGTATCATGGGGAACGCTCTGAGATCAGACAGACGACAGGAAAGATCATGGGCTTCCGAAAGTATGACAAAGTCCGGTATTTTGGAAAATATTACTTTATCAAAGGTAGAATGTCCACGGGATATGCGGTCCTGATGGATGTCAATGGAGATACTGTGAAATTTTCAGACATGCCATGGGGATTCAAAACACCGAAACTGGAACGGATGGAAAGGATACAGGCGAGATCAACATGGATGGTTATGGGCGAGAAGGTTACTCCCAATATAGTATGAAGGTGTATCTGATCTTTGTGACAAAATATCGGAAAAAGTTATTCCGGTCACAGAGATATGCAGATGATGTCAAACAGTTTCTGTACGATGCTGCAAAGCAGCGACAATGCAAGATCGTTCAGATGGAAACAGATCAGGATCATGTACATCTATTGATCGGATATCAGCCAAATGTTGCTGTCTCGGAAATGGCCCGGCAGTTAAAGCAGGACAGCACATATCAGATGTGGAAGACCCATGAAAAATATCTAAAGAAGCAGTACTGGAAAAAGAAGATCTTATGGTAGGATGGATATTTTGCCTGCAGTATTGGACAGGTATCACAGGAAACGATTGAAAGGTATATCCAAAATCAGGGATAAGATGTAAGTGGACGCCGTGTATCCACACACCTAAAGGTATGTGGTTTTACGGCTGTAAATTATATAAAGATGCCGTTTCAAGAATAAAAAGTTTCCTCATTGATTGGATCCCTATTCGTTCGCAATTGTATCTGCTCATTGAAATTTATGTAATTCTAAATTTCGATGCAAAGATGAATCTTTTACATAATTTTACACCTCGTGAATGAATGTGTAATGAATTGTTGAAAGAACAAAAAAAGAAATAATGCTTGAAGAGGCATAAAAAAATAGACTTGGAATTAATTCTGAGCCTTTTTTGTTGCAAACTGTTGAAAATGCAATATCATCATATTAATTTTCTCATATCGCATAGTTGCCACTAGGTATATGACAAAAGGCAAATATGACGTGTTTCTGGTTGACTTTTTCGTGATACATTGATAAGATGAATATTGTAAAAGGAGAATTGTAGCAGTTCTTCTTTTTTTTGTATCTAAAGATATAATTAGTCAGAGCTTCTGGAGAAATCTGGGGGCTTTTTTTGTTGTTGAGAGGAGGAATAAAAAAGAAAAAAATATGAATTGCTTGAAATACCATATTTTAACTGTAGCTGATAGACGAAAGGAGAGATTCATTATGAATACGAAAATTAAGAAGTTTTTAAAAAAAATCTGGTGGTTTATATTTAGTCTGTTGACATTAGCTGGAGGAATATTAACTGGATTTCCAGTATATAACAACAACTATGTTTGTGTAACAGCAAATGATGCAACTACTGAGCGTATTTGCAGAAGAAGGGTATTTCAAAATGCTAAAGAATGTAATACATGTTCTACTGCATCAGAAAAGGAACCAATAACAATATCTTTCAATATTAATATTGTACGAGAATATTTAATTGACCCATCGCAGTATGCGAAGAATGAGAATGAAAAGAATGAAAGCAAGAAGACGATTATTGATTATGTCTGTGATTATATTTCTGAGGCATTATTGCTTGTTTTATTAGATATAATTGGACTTATGATTTTAATTGTTTGTAAACTTATTTTACTAAAAAGAAAAATTTGTAATAAAATTTTTGACGATGTTGTAACACCAGTTGTTGAAGAAATTATTGAAGAAGAAAAAGATGGGATGAAAGAAGAATTGAAAAAATGGATTAAAAATCAAAGCAAAGAATAATCATAAATGGTAGCCATGAAATATGGCTGCTGTTTTTTTTATATGTGAAAATTAAAAAAAATTAAAAAACTCATATTTAAATCGAGAGAAATTTGAAGAAATTGTGTTTTCATGCAATTATTTTTTTCTAAATCTCTCATATTTATATTGGACGATAAAGATTACGTTGTTGCGGAGCCGCTGAGTCCGATCTGCAGCGTGATCCAGTCCGCGAACCTTGAAAATTAAATAAAGAAAGGAGAAGTGATCGCGATGTTTAATAAGATACAATCAACGTATTTTAAACGCGTTACGACTGGTGTTCTGGCACTCTTTATGACTGCTTCTTCCGGATTTTCTTATGCAGTGCCAGTTTATGCTGAAGAAGTAACAACAGCAGCTGCAAAGCGGAAAAAGGAAGAAGAATTTAGTAGTACAGAATCTTCGACTTTGACGTTGCGAGAAAATGACAAAAAAAACGAGGCGGAAGGCAGTAAGACAACAGAGACTGACGGTATCAAGGTTACGACAAATGGCAGCTCTGATGTGCAACCGGAAGTTAAGATTGAAAAGCCTGATAACAAAAAGGAACCAGGAAGAAAGCTTTCCAGTAAAAAAGCACAGGAAGATCTAAAGGAAATGATTCAAAATAAAAAATATTCTTATCAGGATATTCTACAGAGAATTTTTGAGATCGATGATTTTACATTTTATTCGAAATTAACACTCGATGAGATCAAATTTCTGATGAGTGGCACAACCGAAGAAAAATATGAGATCGCAGAGCTTTTAATGTACAAATCTGTATATCTTTATGCAGATTATGATATCACAACGGAAGATTTCTATTCTTATCTGTTTCAATATTTTCAGTTCTTAGATGAATGTAATGTTGATCTAAAAGATGAAGAGATTAAAAAGATCGAAAAACAATTGCTTCTTGATATTAATATTTATTATGTTGGTGACAAGGATATGTATCAGAAAGATCTGAATGAATATCTGGAAAATACGACATCACCTTATAATAAGAAGATACAAAAGACTTGTTCTGATTATGTAAAAGCGATGAAAGCTTATCTTTTTGCATTAAAAGAAGATCGTGATAAAAATAAAATCCGTCTTTCTTTAGGATTGAAAGAAGAAACAAAAACAGACCAAGAAGAAGCAACAGAACAAATGAAAAAGACCAGTAATGATTTTAATATTACAGAAGGCTCTTCATTAAAAACATATGATCACAGAGATAAAGATGGAGATAATCTGGGATATAATTCAGGCTCTTATTTCTATGTTCAATTAGTCGATGAAGGTGGGGCAACAACCACAGGTAAAGTTAGCGTTTCTGGACGTAGCAGTAGTTATGGAAACAAAGACTCTAAATTATATGGAGTTCTAAGAGATAAAGAAACAACGTGGAATTGTAGTTTATCTTGTAGTCCCAATAATCACAATTTGTCATTAAATCAAACAACGGTAACAACACGAAAAGATGATGTTAAAGTTAAAGTAAAACGTACTGCGGGAAGTAATAAAGGTAAAATAACAAATGAGACAAGTTATTTTATCATGAACTTCTCAATGGGATTTACTGTTCATGCACATTATAACTATAGTGGTAGAGATTATGACATCCCAAGTTTAGGAACTCCAATCCGATTTAATACAGATACCTATTCGGCAGCAAATAATGGTAGTCAAACATTGGACACTACAGGCACTGTTCACTCAGATACTCCAGAAGCAGGTGGTATTAATGTTCAGATCAATACTGGTATGTTTGGTGTTAGAACATATAATAATTATCGTTATCGTGGAACAAAGTTGACTTTGACTTATAAAAAACCACAAAGAACATTAGATGTCAATGGACGTCTTGATGGAAGTGATTCAGGTGGTACTACAGAATATGGAACATTTGATGTTTATTTAAATGGAAGTTGTGTCGCAAATGATGTGACGGATTTCTATAAAACTGATATCGCTGATGGAACATCCTATGAAATCAATGATATTAAAGCAACAAATGGAAAAGTCTATAATGGAGTGTACTCAGGATCAGCATCTGGTAGTATGTGTAGTAGTCGATCCGTTTATTTAAAATTTGATACTCCGACATATTATCTCGATGTTAATGGAGAATTAGACGGAGTATGGCAGGGAAACTTAGATGAATTAGGTTCTTGCGACGTCTATATAAACGGTACATGTGTAGCAGACGATGTCACCGATTTTTGGCAAGCATATCCAGCAGGCACGAAATGGGAGATCAGAGATATTAAAACCGCAAGTGGAAAGAAATACCGAGGAATCACACCAGGACTTTCTGGGACGATCGGCTCAAGTACAGCAAGTGTTGTATTACAATATACTTCTGGATCGACCTTATCCATTGATCCAAATGGTGGAACATATAAAGGAAGCAGCGGCGTTACAACAGTAAATAATTTATCCCCTGGAGCAACGATTACTGTAGATTCCCCAACAAGGCCGGGATATAAATTTGGTGGTTATGAGAAATCAAATGAAAGCTATCAGTCTTATGCATCCAATACAGGATGGACAACAAGTCATGGAGAAAATGTAGGGACATATTCCAGAAGTTATGATGGATCTATAACTTATAACGAAGCTCCAGATGGTGGTTATTATCGAACGAATCATGTATGGCGGGGAATAGACTCTGCTACCGATAATTATAACTGCATTTCATTCCCAACATATACTGCGGAGGCAGGACACACATATAAGATCAGTGGAGAAGTCTGGATCAGTGAAAGACCAAGCGGTGGAAGTTTTGCTTTAAATTTCTATCATGGGGATTCTTCCAATGACTGGAAACATTGTATGTGGGGAATATCAGAAGGATGGACTGGTAAATGGGTAAAATTTAGCATGGAACGTACTTTTGACACCACTACAAATGATGCCAGGTTTGAGATCTGGACAAGTAATCTGAAAGGATTGACAGGAAATGTAAGCTTCTGGCTGCAAGGACTGAAGATCACAGATGAAACCACAGGAAATGATGTTTCAATGACTAAGATTGCTATGGGAGATAGTGATATTAAATTAACAGCACGTTGGATCCCATTACACTCTACATTATCTTATGATGCACAGGGTGGATCTTTAAGCAGTGTAAAATCAACTGATAATCCAAATAATTATAAGATTGTTGACAATGGAGCATATTTTATCCAATCAGGGTTAAATACTTCAAGATATCTTCATCAAAGAACAAATGGACAGTTGAATTTAGATAATGCAACTGATACGCTTACTTGGAATGGATATTCTTCTGATGCGAAACAGACTCTTTGGACATTTGAACGGTATAAAAATACACCTTATTATTACATCATTAATAATTTTAATGGAAAGGTGTTAAATTTATCAGGAGATGGACCTAATGATCTAAGCGGAAAACCAGTAGAACTATGGAAACAATATGATGCTAATAACGAAAATAATTCTGATTTTCTTTGGTATTTCAAAGACACAGGAGATGGATATGTAAATATCTATAATAAAATGACAAATAAGGCGTTGGATATTACAAATGGCGAAGATGCAGATGGTGTTGTACTTCAACAGTATACTCCAAATGGAACAGCTTCTCAGAAGTTTAAATTAGTTAACTATTCACAAGTTTATTTCCCAACCAGAGAAAAATACGCAAACAACAATATCTATATCAACTCTGCAACTCCAGTCAAAGAAGGATGTAAATTCTTAGGATGGAATACAAAAGAGGATGGAAGTGGAAAGACATATCAGCCTGGTAATCTTTATGATGTGAATCAGGATGGTGGAAATGTTACTTTGTATGCTCAATGGAAAAAAGCAAAATATACAGCAACTGTGAAATTAAATGGTGGTTCCTATAATGGAAGTACAAATGATTTTACAATTAGCAAGTATCCAGGAGAAACGTTTAGCGTTGGTATCCCTACTAAAAACAAATATAATTTTAGTGGATGGAGATTAAAAATGGATCAAGACAGCGATTCAAGTGATTTTCCTAAAAATGTTACTTATAATGCTGAATATATACTTAGTACAAAAAAACATAAAGAACAGGCAGGAAGCTATGTTAATCAACCAGATATGAATAATTCATTCAGATGGAGAAACGTACAAAATAATAAGTCTGTAAATTTGTATAACACAGTGCAATATTCAAAAGTTCATTTGAAAAAAGGACATCATTATAAATTGATCGCACAATATATTCTTAACTCTAATTATAATAGTAACGATGCTAAGTTTTATGTTCGAATTCGGTCAAATGATAAACAGAAGGTAGGAGAATCTGATTACAGGATCTCTGCAACCTATAATACAGCTAGAGAAAGTATTTTTAATAAAACGGCAACAGTAGACGAAGATGTAACAATCGAAGTTGATACGGTCATTCCATCAGGTACAAAAAATAGTGCTTTACAATATAAAATGGATATTCAATTATATGATGAAACATCACGATGTTATGTTGGTGGAGATTCATCAGGTGAAATGAACACTGGTAACTTTACTTTAAATGCACAATGGACTCCTTGGAAACACACAGTAACATATAATGCAAATGCAGGAAATGATGCTTCTGTAAAAGGAATTCCAGCATCTCAAAGTAAAACAGCAAACGTTGATATCACATTAAGTTCTGATGCTCCTACTAGAAATGGTTATACATTCTTAGGATGGAATACTCAGGCAGATGGAAATGGTACAGCTTATGCGGCTGGTGCTACATATACACATGATCAGGATGGTGGAATGGTAACATTATATGCACAATGGACACCATGGAAACATGTTCTTCATTATAATAAAAATGTTCCAACAAGTTCTACTAGTCAGACAGTATCCAATATGCCAGTCGATCAGACAAAAACATTTGGACAGCTTATGGCAATCAGTAATCTTGTTCCAACCAGAAAAGGTTATACTTTTGCAGGATGGTATACTCAGTCAAATGGTACTGGAACAAAGTATGATCCTGGAAGTAACTATGCAGCAGATCAGAATGGTGGAACCGTGAATTTGTATGCAAAATGGACTCCTTGGACATACAATATCAAGTATGATCAGAATGTAAAATCTACGTCTTCCAGTAAAACGGTAACAGATATGCCAGCAGCTCAAACAAAGACTCAGGAAATCGATGTTACTTTGAGTAGTATGATTCCTAAGAGAAGTGGTTATACATTCGCTGGATGGAGTACATCAGCAAATGGTTCTGTGGAATATAAACCAGGATCTAAGTTCACAAAAGATCTTGATTCCAATGGAGCAAGTATCACATTATATGCAGTGTGGACACCTTGGAAACATACGGTTCATTATAACAGTAATATTCCAGCAAATGCTCCAACAGGTACAACAACTGTTAGCAACATGCCAGGTGATCAGACAAAGACATTTGATGAAAAACTTATGATCAGCAGCAATAAACCAACCAGAAAGGGTTACAATTTTGCTGGATGGAGTACATCAGCAAATGGAAATGTTGTATATCAGCCGGGTGCTGAATATAAAAATGATCAAAATGGTGGAACTGTTACATTATATGCAAAATGGACTGCTTGGAAACATACTGTCGCATATGACAAAAATGTTCCAGCAGACTCTAAGAAGACTGATGTAAAAAACATGCCAGGAAATCAGACGAAGATCTATGATCAGAATCTGACTCTGCAATCTAATGTTCCAACCAGAATCGGTTATACATTTGTAAAATGGACAACAAATAAGGATGGAACAGGAACTGCTTATCAGCCAGGTAGCCAATATTCTTACAATAGAGACAGTGATGGTGGAACAGTTACTTTATATGCAGTCTGGACACCATGGAAATACACTGTGAGATATGATAAGAATGTACCTGCTAGTTCATCTAGTCAGACTGTCAGCAATATGCCAGCAGATCAGACAAAGACAGAAGAAGTTGATTTGACTTTAAGTAGTAATAAGCCAAGTAGAAATGGTTACATCTTCAATGGATGGCAAGCTCAGATCAATGGAAAAGCGGTTGATTATCAGCCAGGAGCTAAATTATCTTATGATCCTGATGTAAAAGGATCTGTGATCACATTGAAAGCAAAATGGACTGCATGGAAACATACCATTCATTATGATAAGAATGTTCCTGCTAGTTCTAAGAAAACGAATGTAACAAATATGCCAGGAGATCAGGTAAAGGTTTTTGATACAGCATTAAGTATACGACCTATGGTTCCTAAAAGAACTGGTTATACATTCGCCGGATGGAGTACAACAGCAAATGGTAAAGCTGAATATCAACCAGGAGATAAATATAATCATGATCAAAATGATGGAACAGTCACTTTATATGCAGTGTGGACACCATGGAAATATAAAGTCCAGTATGATAAGAATGTAAAATCCACATCTTCTAGTCAAAATGTTGAAAATATGCCAGCAGATCAGACAAAAACAGAAGAAGTTAATCTTACTTTAAGTAGTAACAAGCCAAATAGACGTGGCTACATCTTTAATGGATGGCAGGCTCAGATCAATGGAAAAGCAGTTGATTATCAGCCAGGAGCTACATTATCTTATGATGTGGATGATAAAGATGGTTCAACGATCATCTTAAAAGCTCAATGGACAGCATGGAAACATACCGTTCATTATGATAAGAATGTTCCTGCTAATTCATCTAGTCAGACGGTAACAAATATGCCGGAAGATCAAACAAAGACATTTGATGAAAAATTAAATCTGAGTACTAAAATTCCAAAAAGAGAAGGTTATAACTTTAGAGGATGGCTTCTTGAATATGGGACAGCGATTGCTGTAGTAAGTCCTGGAACTGCTTATGAAAGAGATCAAAATGGTGGAACATATGTCTTAAAAGCTCAATGGGAACCATGGAAGCATACCGTACATTATGATGCAAATGGTGGAGACCAGAGCAGTGTTCCAAATGACCAGAAGAAGACTTATGAACAGAATATGAATGTAGCTACGAAAGTTCCTACAAGAAATGAATATAAGTTCTTAGGTTGGAAAGCATATCATGAATATAAAGATAAAAATGGTGATAAACACAGTGAACTCATCGGTGATTATCAGCCGGGTGCATCTTACAATTATGATATTGATGAAACTGGTCAATATGCTGCAGATAATGGAGAATATAATAAATGTGGAACTGTAACAATGAAAGCTCAATGGGTTCAGCTTTACACAGTGAAGTATGATGGAAACCAACCAGCGATTAAAGGTGTTACTGTCACAGGTTCTGTAGCAAATCAGACACAGGGACAGGATGAAAGAGTCAATTTACGTACCAACAACTTTAAAAACGACAGCGGCGTTTATAAAGACTGGAGCGTAGGAAAAGATGCTTATAAATATGCTGTAAAGAGTGGCACATTTAGAAAATACATTCATCCAGAAGGATATGGTACAAAACATAGTACTATGAAAGATGAACTTGTGGGTTATACTCGTGATCTAAACATGATAAAAAATTAGATCAATGATCCAAAACTAAAAAAACGAAAGGACAGATTCTTAATTGAGTCTGTTCTTTTTTTTGTGTGAAAATAAAAAAATTGAAACAAAAATGACATATTTATAGAAAAAAGTATCAAAAAAAGTATTGTATTTGTTTTTTATTTGTGTATAATAAAAGTAGGAATAGTAATGTTCCCGATGAAAGAGCATCGTTAAAAGTTGGGCTGCAAGTGGAGCAGGGTAATTTTCCACAACGAATAGATGTCACAAATGGGCATTGCGCCTTGCGGCTAGGAGTAAAGTCGTAGTCCAAGCAGGGGACTTAAGGATTTCTGCAACGAATAGATGTCACAAATGGGCATTGCGGCTGACAACCAGCAGGAAACTCTAATAAAGAATTATTAAAGAGTGAGGATTCTGGCTCACTCTTTTTTTTGCATATGAGGTATTTATATGGCATCAAAATCACAAAAGAAAAACATAATACGACAAGATATTATAGAGGCAGCAAACATATACGCAGAACATTTAGCAGGACGTACTTTTTTATATGTCTACGCAGGTGAATTTTTTGAAGTTACTTTCCCTAATAGTTGCTTCTTACATCTGACAGGTGTAGAAACTTATCTATCTGCAAATGAGTTTTATAAGAAAGCAAAAAAAAATAAACTTTCAACACGACAGTTTTATTTTACTCCTCGTCATCCATTTTCAAGTGCCAAGAAGAAATTACCTTGTTTAAAACAGTTGCCTGAATTAACTACAAGTATGGTTTGTATTTTAAAGAATATTCAAACCACAACTCTTGTTTACAAACTTGGGATGACGAATTTAGAATTTACGTTAGGATTGACAGAAAACTTAGATAGGAATGGCGTTAAAAGAAATGATCTTTTTCTTCCAATGTCTCTTAGGGTCGAAACAACTTCTGTTGAAAAATGTGCAGAAGGAGAAATTGTTGATTTTATTCTTTCGAAGAATGCAAAGCATGAAAAATATGACACTCTTCTGATACAAGATGAAAGCAAAGAGATTCCTGATTGTGTACATCACTTATTGCATGAGAAGTTATTGCAACAAAAATAAAAAGATCCTGAATAGGATATTGGGAATATTATAAAATTTTAGGGTACATCGGATTAATTTCTGATATGCTCTATTTTTATAATTTTAACCTAATTCCGGAGAAGTCCCCTACCTCTATAGGTAGTGGGATGAATCCGGTTTTCTTATATGTGAAAAGTTTTTTCTCCGAAATCTCTCATATTTATCGTAGAAAGATATTTATGAGAAAGGAGAAGAGAGCTGATGCAACAGAAAGCATATAAATACCGTGTTTATCCGAACGAGGAACAGCGGACCTTCTTTGCAAAGTGTTTTGGGTGCTGCCGGAAGATCTGGAACCTGATGCTGGCAGACCGGAATCAGTATTACAAAGATACCGGAAAGAGTCTGTATCCGCAGCCGGCGCAGTATAAAGAGGCGTATCCGTATCTAAAAGAAGTGGACAGCCTGGCGTTTGCCAATGTACAGAAACAGCAGAACAAAGCGATCAAGGATCATATCGAGAATCCAAAGGCGTTCG
>OGDN01001695.1_pt1 | contig 33686 bp, 28 predicted proteins | sample 1570271 | NCBI WGS metagenome assembly OGDN01 (sample SAMEA4384481, study PRJEB24528) | human gut metagenome | reverse complement strand
CTCTTTATTATTAAAATGTCCTGTTATAAGCTTTATAAACATCTCAAGATTTGATTTCTTTTCTTTGCTATTTAACATAATCCTGCCTCCATTTATTTATATATACTCCCAGAATCTTTCTGTGCTTATTTTGGCGGTCAATTTCCAATATGATTCTATTTTATTTTCAAACACGCTCTGGCATTGTTACAATATATCACAGCCATCTGCTTTTGTCACATCAAAATTCTGACATCAAATAAATTAAGTTAAATTATGAAGTAGAAAATTTATCCTATTTTTCAACTTCTGTGATATAATGCTTTATTATGAAAATTCAATGGATAAAACGAGGTGAAGCAAGTGAAGAAAAAAACACTTGTGCCTCTTATCGTTTTTTTACTGGGCATATGCCTTGTTAGTTTCATTGTATACAAAACAGACACCCATGAACGAGAGCAGAGGCACATAACAGCACAATTAAATGCAGCCACCTATGGTGAACGCATAAAGAATGAAATTACAGATGGAATTGAAATTACGAATGCGTTGGGACAGATTCTAATCAGCGAAAATGGAGAGATTCATCAGTTTGATACGATTGCTAGAAATCTTATGTCTGATTCTATCGAAAGCGTGCAGCTTGCTCCAGATGGTATTGTGACAGATATTTATCCGACTGCTGGAAATGAAGCTGGTAAGATTGATCTTATCCACGATAAAGACCGTGGAAAGATTTCCTGCTACGCAAGAGACAACCATACAATCATTACGCAGGGTCCCTTCGAATTGAAACAGGGCAGCTATGGAATTGCAGTTCGCAATCCTGTCTACCTGAAAGATAAAAATGAACAAGAATATTTCTGGGGATTTACTATCGTTATCCTGCGGGTTCCGGACATTTTTTCAGACTCGATCCATGCACTTTCCGATTTTGGATATGAATATAGGATTTTAAAAACAGAGGCACCCTGGAGTGATACTTATAAAGTAGTTTATCAGTCAGATGGTCAAATAGATCATCCTGTTTCTTATGCTTTTACAATCGGAGACGAGAACTGGAAATTTGAGGTAACACCTAAAAGTGGATGGCGAAATAACATATTAATCGTAGTAACCAGCGGGATATTCCTTGCTATAATCCTGTTTTTGTCAATTCTTACCAGGGTATGGTTAGTGGCAAAAGAAAATAAGAATAAATTTCAAATACTTGCACATACAGATTCTCTTACAGGTATTTATAACCGCTATGGATTTGATGGGTTAGCCGAAAAGATGATTTCTAAAAATCCTCAAACACATTTTGTGGCTGCGCTCCTTGATATCGATGATTTCAAGTTTATCAATGATATCTATGGACATAGTTATGGAGACAGAGCATTAAAGAGTCTTGCAGACAGCATGAAAGCTTTTTTTCCGTCCGATGCATTACTGGGAAGAAATGGTGGTGATGAATTCGGTATTCTTTTGCCAAATTGTACCTTTAAAGAAGTGACTGAACAGATGCAGCAATTCACTAAACTTCCAAAGACATTTTCATATATGGGAAAAAGTCAGCAACTCTATATTTCTCTTGGATATGCAGAATATCCAACATTTGCATCCAGCTATTCACAGCTCATGCGCTGTGCAGATGCAGCACTTTATGAAATAAAACTTCATGGAAAAAATGGATGTATGGCCTACAGGGAAGGGCTTCAGTCAGGTGTCCGTAAACAGCTGGGATTCGCATTTAAGGATATTTCGGAACATCTTCCAGGTGCATTTATCATATACAGAGCTGACCGAAAAAATGATGAGCTATTTTATGCAAACAATGAATTCCTTCACATGTCTGGATACAAAGATATGGATGAACTATTCAGACTTACTAAGAAAAGTTTCCGAAACCTGATTCGAGAAGATGAACAACAACAGATTGAATCAAGTATCTGGGAACAGATTGACAGCGGCAATGAAAATGATTATATTCACTTTCATCTTCGAAAGGCTGACGGAACTTACCTTTCTGTGCTTGACCATGGAAGAATTGTAGATAGCCAGCAACATGGACGAGTATTTTATGTGTTGTTCATGGACTGGGAAGATATGTATATACGTTACAATAAAATATTAAAAGACAAAATGAAAGACAAAAACGCATATATTAAGTAATAAACCTTTTGGGGTTGCCTAAACATAGGAAGTAATAAAAGAAGGGATTTCATGCGAGTGCATGAAATCTCTTCTATAGGGAAAGTGACTCTAGATGCCTTTTCCTTTTATGTTATTATAGGGGAAATGGAAAAGGCGATTTCTATTGTAATATTTTCTGCATCACAGCGAAGGTGCTCCACATTCATTTTCACGATTCGTCAAAATCCCAAGCCCGTGTTCTAAATTCGGAAGAAGAAACTCTAAAGACTCCTTTACTGCCTTTGGACTGCCCGGAAGATTGATAATGACAGTGTTGTTACGGATTCCGGAAACAGCACGGCTGAACATGGCACGAGGGGTAATCGTCATGGAATAATTACGAATGGCTTCAGCAATTCCGTTTGCCATGCGGTCACAGACGGCGATAGTTGCTTCCGGTGTCCGGTCACGTTTGGAAAATCCAGTTCCGCCAGTCGTAAAAATAAGATTAATCTGGCGCTGATCACTTAAACGGATCAGTTCTTTTTCAAGAAGCTTTTGTTCATCCGCAAGTAAAAGAGTTTCTTTTACATCGTATCCTGCAGATTTTAACATTTCTACGATTGCAGGACCACTTTTATCCTCTCTTAATCCGGCAGCTCCCTTATCGCTTAAAGTGATTACTGCTGCTGTATAAGGTCTGTCTGCTTTTGGAGGGATGCAGGTAACTTCCTGACCGATTTTAATATGCCCACCTGTAATCACTTCTGCAAATACGCCTTCTCTTGGCATGATGCAGTCCCCCATTGTCTTATAAATCAAACAATGGTTATGACATTCCTTTCCAATCTGGGTCATTTCAAGAACGACATCTCCGATAACAAAACGGGTGCCTACAGGCATAGAACTAAAATCAACTCCCTCAACAATTAAGTTTTCACCAAAAGAACCGGGATGGATATCTGCACCTTTGGCTTTAAAGGCATCCACTTTTTCTTTGGAAAGAAGACTGATCTGACGATGCCATTTGCCACCGTGAGCGTCGCCCTCGATTCCCCAGTCGCAAACAATATTAGCTTCTGTTATGAGATGCTTTTGCACCCCTCTTTTTTCACTGATACAAATTCCGGTAATTTTCCCCATATTAACTTCTCCTCTCATCCGCCAATCTAGCCCAATAATTTTAATAATCGTTCTCAAAATTATATCATATACTTTTACAAAAAGAAAGATATGCAGGAGAAAAACACACTATGCCCTCATATTCATCATAGATTGACATATCATCGGTACTTAGATATAATCACTTAAAAAGTGAATATTTATCGTAAATCACATATAAATGAAGCATACATTTATAGCAAAGAATGAATTAATTATATATTTTAAAGAAAAGAGAGAATATTATGCCAAAAGGTTCCGAACAATTAACTAACGCAAGAAAAGAAGAAATTATTAACGCCTGTGCCAAATTATATACGACGATGAACTTTAAAGATATCACTTTAAAACAGATTAGTCTTGAAACAACCTTTACCCGCACTTCTATCTATAATTACTTTCAGACAAAAGAAGAGATTTTTCTGGCACTATTTCAGAGGGAGTATGACTTATGGACAACCGATATCCGACAGATTTTCGAAAAATATGAAGTGATGACTGTTGATGAATTTGCCAGTGCCTTAGCTCATACTTTAGAAAAAAGAGAATGTCTCCTAAAATTACTATCTATGAATCATTATGATATGGAAAGCCGCAGCCGTTTAGACAATCTTGTAGAATTTAAAAAATCTTATGGAAACTCTATGGCAGCCGTAACTCACTGTCTTGAAAAATTCTTCCCTAAAATGACGATACACGATATTCAAGACTTTTTATATGTTTTCTTTCCATTTTTATTTGGTATTTATCCATATACTTATGTGACAGAAAAACAGACAGAGGCGATGGAAGAAGCACATACAGAATATGTTCTGTTATCCTTATATGAAATTACTTATTCGTGTATTAAGAAACTATTGGCAGATGCAGAATAGGGAGTTCTGACGCAACAGATACCCATAAAAAGCATATATACCAACTGTCCCTTATTAGATACAATTCAACCCCCGATCTGCCCCATCGGATGGCTTTCTGTCACTTGCCTCGTATCTTCAAAACAATGCATTTGCGGCTTATTTTCAATACTTTTTCTTAATATATTTTGAATTTCTTCCTGTCGTTTTTCTGGATTTTCCATTCGCAAAGCAGGTTTTAAAGCCCAACGCTGTTCGTAGCACAGGCAGGGTTTTAAATCTCCAGTTGAAGTCATTCGAATACGATTACAGAGATTACAGAACTTTCCATGCATTGCACTGATAAATCCGACATTTCCCTGAAATCCTTCTATAGAGTAATATACTGCCGGACCATTCCCATATACTCGGAAATCCTCTGTTAAATTTCCATAGTGTTTTCGTATCGTTTCTTTTAACTCCTCATTAGAAATGCTTTCCGACATATTTCCATAACCAATCGGCATCATTTCAATAAAACGAACGCTTAACGGTAATTTTCTTGCAAGTTCCGTAAGAGGAAGCCATTCTTCCTCATTCATTCCTTTTTGTAAAACTGCATTAATCTTTACTGGAATACCAGAAGCTACTGCCTTTTCTATAGAAGAAAGGACAACAGCAAGTTTATCAAAACCAGTAATCCATTCATATTTTTTGATATCCAATGTATCAAGACTGATATTAACGGCATCAAGTCCTGCCGATAATAAAGCTTCTAATTGCTCTCCTAATAATAATCCGTTTGTTGTCAATGTGACAAGTTCTGTTCCCGGAATATTTTTTATCATGCGAATAACCTCCGGGCAGCCTCTTCGCACAAGTGGTTCCCCTCCCGTAATTTTAAAACGGGTGATGCCAAGCTTTACTGCTTCCTGACAGACCTCTGTAATCTCCTCATAAGTAAGAATCTCTTTCATCGGAATCCATTCAGCTCCGTCTGGCATACAGTAACGACAGCGAAGATTACAGCGGTCTGTAATGGAAATACGCATATAATTTATCTCTCTGCCATAGCTGTCTTTTATCCCTGTTTTTATCATTATAAAAATTTCCTTTTACTCTCCATTTGTTTTTGGCATATTTTTAAATTCAAGAAATGCCATGATAATTGTAACAACTGCTGCTAAAAAGTCTGCAATCGGTCCACAGTAAATACATCCTTCTATTCCCATAAAATGCGGCAGAATTAAAAGCAGCGGAATAAAGAAAATGATTTGTCTCGTAAGAGATAAAAAGATTCCCTTTGCCGGCTTTCCAATTGATGTAAAAAATGTGGATGTAATTGGCTGTAAGGCATCTAACCAGATAAAGAATAAGAAGATTCGAAAGAAACGTACTCCAAATTCAAAATATTCTGGTTCTCCCGTTCCAAATAGTCCGAGAATCTGTCTTGGAAAAATCTGAAACAGTACAAAAGAAACAATAGAAATGATAACTCCTGATGTTGCTGCAAGACTAAATGCCTTACGCACACGGTCGTAATTCTTTGCTCCATAATTAAAACTTTCTACTGGCTGGCTTCCCTGAGAGAGACCGATAACAATGGAGAAAAAGATTTGGTTTACCTTAATGACGATTCCTGCACAGGCTAAAGGAATCGCGTCTCCATAAACAGAAGCCGCTCCGTAGTGAGTCAGAGAATTATTCATAATAATCTGCACAACCATCATGGCAACCTGATTAAAGAAAGAAGCCATACCAATCTGTGCCGTCTTGCTAATATATTCTATCTGCGGACGGAAATGTTCTTTTGTCAGAGAAACGGTCTTGAAATGAAGCAAATAACGAATAACAATAATCGCTGAAATAATCTGCCCGATAATTGTTGCTAAAGCAGCACCTGCCATTCCCCAGTGAAATACCATAACAAATATGGCATCTAATACTGTATTAATAACTGCACCAATTAAATTACAGAGCATCGCCATATTGGGACTACCGTCTGCACGAATCAGATGACATCCTCCCGTTGTCAAAATCAAAAATGGGAAACCTATCGCTGTAATCCGCACATAGGTCTGTGCGTAGGGAAGGACATTTTCCGGAGCACCAAATCCCGTTAAAAGCGGAGTTAAAAATAATTCTGCAATCAAAAATAAAATTACACCGCTGCCTATCAGACAAATGATGGCATTTCCTACAAAATAAACAGCCCGGTCTTTATGACCGCCTCCCATATTTAAATTAAAGCAGGAAGCACCGCCAATACCGAACATCAGTGCAAGTGCAATACAGGATGTGGTAAGCGGAAAGGCAACATTTGTTGCAGCATTGCCAAGTGTGCCAACAGCCTGTCCAATAAATAACTGGTCAACAATGTTATATAAGGCACTGACAAGCATTGCGATAATACTTGGAACAGCAAACTTCACCATTAAAGAAGCAACGGAAGCTTCTCCTAACGGATTGCCTGTCTGTATGTTTTCTTTACGTTCTTCACTCATATTTTCGTCTCCTTGTCTTTGTATTTTATTATTTTTTTATTGCATAAAAGGCGGCTGTCTTCTTTAATTCAGACAGCCACCTTTTATTATAGCATTAATTTTGTGAAATACACAAACAAATATTTAAATTTTCTATTATTTTTGTTTATTCGGTTGCCTGAATGGCATCATATCCCGTTTCTTTTGTACGAATCTTTTGTGCATGACGGATTTCGTAAGTAAATATCTTACCATCTCCCGGCTCTCCTGTATAAGCAGCCTTTTCGATTGCCTCAATTGTTTTTACCTCCCATTCTTCGGAAGATACCACTATTTCAAACTTTATTTTTGGCTGCATCTGCATATCTACCTGCATACCACGAACAATTTCTTTATAACCTCTCTGGATACCGCAGCCCATGACCTGAGATACGGTAAGACCATTTACACCAATTGCATTTAAAGCGGCTTTGACATCTTCAAATTTATCTTCTCTGACGTAAGCCTCAACTTTTATCATCATGATTAAGTCCTCCTGTTTTCATAATTACCAAAATTACCAAATGAACGATTAAATAACTAAAATTACTGATCAAGACCATTGAAAGATGGATATGCACTTTCACCATGTTCAGAAATATCAAGTCCTACCTGCTCTTCTCTAACACTTACTCGTAATGGTGTAAATACTCTGACAATAGCAACACAGATAAGTGTTCCAACAACGGCCACAGCGATCGTGATTATAATTCCAACAATCTGTGCTACAAATAAATGGTAATCACCAAAAATAAGTCCATCCCATCTGGCAACTGGATTAATTGATTTCTGTGTAAAAATACCTGTGGCAATACCACCCCAGATACCGCCGATACCATGACAGCCAAATGCATCCAACGCATCATCTATTTTTAATTTTTTCTTGATAAATCCAACACCAAAGTAACAAATCGGACTGACAAGTGCACCGATAATGAAAGAAGACCAGATTGGAACAAAACCTGCACCTGGAGTGATCGCAACAAGTCCAACAACAAGTCCGGTAGCTGCACCAACTAAAGTCGTTTTTCCATTCTTTATTGTATCAATAAACATCCAGGATAACAATGCTGCTGCCGCAGAAATGGCTGAAGTCATAAATGCATGTGCAGCCAGGCCATCTGCTTTTAATGCACTACCGGCATTGAATCCAAACCATCCAAACCAAAGAAGAGAGGCTCCGAGAACAACAGATGGAATATTATGAATACGATAGGTTGTATGTTCATAACCACGTCTTCTTCCAAGAATAATAGCAAGCACTAATGCACTGATACCTGAACTGATATGTACAACATCACCACCAGCAAAGTCTACAGAACCGATTGCCGCAAGAAAGCCGCCATCTCCCCATACCATATGAGTCATTGGGTAGTAAACAATAACAGACCAGATTGCTACAAAAAGAAATAACGCTTTAAACTTCATACGCCCTACCAGGGAACCAGTAATAAGTGCTGGCGTAATCATTGCAAACATCATCTGAAAGGCACAAAATACCAAATGTGGAATACTATCTGCATAAGGTCCTGCTTCCATTCCAACACCATTTAATCCAAACCAGCGAAAATCTCCGATAATTCCTGCATGGTTTCCACCAAAAGATAAAGAGTATCCAAAAAGTGTCCACATAACAACGGAAAGACCCATAATTGCCACACATGCCATAATTGTGTTACAAACATTTTTTCTTCTAACTAAACCACCATAAAAAAATGCAAGCCCTGGTGTCATAAAAAAGACGAGAGCAGCACAGATCATCATAAAAGCTGTATCTCCTGTATTCATAATTTATATAAGTCCTTTCTTCTCTTTTTTCTGATGATTCATCATTTTAATTTACTAAAGCTCTTCCGGAAAACAAAAAAGGCGCCTAAAGTATAATTGTTATACTTTAGACACCCTTGTCACGTTTCGAATAGTATCACATATTTAAGTGCTTTGCAAGAGAAAATTATAAAAAAGCTTATTTTTAGTTAATTTTATTAATAAAAATATACTATTCGCCTAATTTTTCAGACAATATGTTGGCTGCATCTTCTATACAGCCAGGACAGGAACGAAGTACTTTACCGGTATCCATCCCTTTCAATTCCCGACAGATTGTCGATCCGTTTTTCTTACGGAATATCTCATTTAATTCTCGTACTTTCTGATAAGTAGCCGCTTTTGAAGTTGGTGCTTCAAGATTTCCACAACTATTAGCCATACCCATAACAAGTGCCATACCAGTAACTGCGCCGCAGGTACCATAAGTATCACTGACACCCAGCCCTAATCCTTCTGACACTTTAAATGCTGTTTTTTCATCAAGGCCTACCTTATCGCAAAATGCACAGACAATTGCTTGCGCACAGTTATAACCTTTCTGATGATACTCTGCCGCTTTTTGTGCTCGATTCATTTGTGTTCCTCCTTAGTAAATCATAGTTTTTTATAAATTATAACAGAAATTTAGATGTTCCGACAGATAATTTTTTCTTTGCGAACAGATTTTTTTCTTCCAGCACTTTTTTATTATTATACATTCTTCTCTTGATTTCCTACATTAATCGTCTATCGGTATGTTGACCATAAAACAACAAGGCGATATAATAAAATAAAAAGGGTGGAGGTATTTATGAATAAATATTTAAAACGTACTTTGGTTGTTGCCTCAGTCATGATTATTATATTTTCCATAATCATGCTCTGGCCGCTGCCTCTTCGCAAAGTACTTCGACAAGAAACAGATACGGCAATGACTGTCAGCCTGTCAGACAATGACACGAATATATCGTCCTTTTCTTTGTCTGCAAGTTCTGTAGAATACAGAAGAATTATGGAAATTCTCGAAGATTATTCCTACCATTGTACCTGGTACAGTTTCATCCCTCATGAATCTTTTACCGGTCATGGTGAAAATCTGATTATATACACTGGAAACAGCGGACTAGTCATTGATACAGCTAGCGGACGAGTTTTTGTCGATAGAGGAACTGCGGAACATACATACCGTATGAATTATTTAGGACAAAATGATTCGGCCAAACTGACAGCACAAATTAAGAAAGTACTAAAAATCTGAACAATCGGTATGCAAACAGATAAAATAGAAAGACAAGATTTATAGTAAATTTTGTGTTTCTATTTTTTTGTGTTTCGAATTACATTGCATGAAATAAAATAAAGAAACGCTACACTCATTTTTCATGAAATACTTATAGAATAATTCTTATCTAATATTTTTAGTGTATCTCCATTAACAAAACAGAATATTTTCGCTCTTTCTATACATACTATGAGTACTAAATTTTAGATTTTTTAAAGGAGATTACTATGGAATCAGATACAAAAAAGCTGACAGATACTACAAAACTTTTAAGAGAATGTGATGCAGGAACAAAGATGGCGATTTCTTCAATTAATGAAATTTTAGAAAAGGTTGAAGATACAAAATTAAGTGAGATTCTAACTAAGAGCAGAAATGCACACGAAGAATTAGAATCAGAGATTCATTCCCTGCTTAATTATCACAAAGAAGAACAAAAAGAACCCGATCCGATTGCAAAAGGCATGTCTTTTATCAAAACAAATGTCAAAATGGGAATCGATGAAAGTGATAAAACAGTGGCTAACCTTATTACCGATGGATGTAATATGGGAATTAAATCTTTAAATAAATATCTAAATCAATATGCCATGGCCGATGTGATTTCTAAAAAAATAACAGAAAAACTGATTCGATTAGAGGAAAATCTACGAAAAGAACTTTCCACATATCTTTAATATGTGTTTGAAAAAATATTCTTGCAATCTATATGCCCAAATTTACGGTATATTTCATATCCACAACCTCATTTCTTACGATAATATGAAATCTCTATAGTATAAAATGATAAAGAAAAGCCCGTCGAAAGCGAAAAACCAAAGAACATACTCACTTTCGACGGGGTTATGCAAAATGCAAAGTACATTCTGTATTATATGTTTTTTCTCATATTTTTCAAGTACTATTGCACGAAATGTAAATTTTATGTCTTGAACAACCACATTTTCTATATTCCCTGCTTGTAAATAAGAAAAAGTATTATATAATATATACATCATTTAAAAACAATGATATATTTTTTAATAAAAAATGTATTTTACATGAAAGGACTATTTTATGATTTCAATTGCTGTCTGTGATGACAATGAGATTACCGCGCAGGAAATCTCAGAAAAAGTAAAACAATGCTGCCCTATTGAAGCGGAAGTTTCTGTATTTTATCACATAAAAGATATACTATTTTCTATTCATAATGAAAACAAGCTGTTTGATATTATCTTTATGGACATCGAATTTGATGTTTCCTCTGGAATTGAGGCATCAAAACAGATTAACGCCTGGCATCCAGACTGTCAGATTATATATATTACAAATTATACAAACTATTTTACCTCTGTTTATGAGACATCACATATTTACTATATTTTAAAGAAAGATATAGATACCTATCTTTCAACCGCATTAAAAAAGGCCATACAGCAGATAGCAAAGATAAATCAGTACTATTTGATTATCCAATCAAAGCAGCAGCATATTCGTATTGCACAAAGTAAGATTTTATATTTAGAACGAATTATGCGTACTACAAATATTCATACCGCAGATACAATCTATCAGACACCAGAAAAGATGGATTCTCTTTTAGAACGTTTATGTCCCTGGTTTTGTCCATCTCACCGAAGCTATATCGTAAATGGACGGCACATCGTTAATTTAGACCGTCACCATGCTATCTTATCAAACGATACTTCTGTTCCAGTCAGCAGAACTTGTTACGAAAGTTTAAAAAAGACATTTGCCAGATGTATATGGGCAGATGGGATGTATTTTACAAATAAAGAAGCGAAAGGAGAGCTTTAATGATGCATAAAAAAGATATGATTTTTCTTTCAATTCTTATTGCCTGTTCAGAATCTGTGGTTCTATTTTATTTTTGTTCCGCTAAGTCACCTCGCTCATTCCTATGCATGATGATTTCTTATGCGATTCTTCTTATTTTCCCATTAAATATCTTTCTTGCATCTTTAAGAGAACACCGGACAGGAACTTCTCTTTCTACGTTAGAAACTACAGAAGAAAGTTCAAAGCAGCAACGCGAAATAGAACAGTTTACTCATAAGCAGCTCAAACTTCATAAAAATAATTTTACCCAAAAATTGAAAGAACTTTACATACTTTTAGAGCAAAATGATTTAACAACTGCACAAAAAATACTTGGTGAACAGATTCCTCTTAAAGATACCGATATCATTTGCTGTACCAACTCTATCGTTGATGGTATTTTACAAAGCAAAAAATCAGAATGTATCCAACATAATATTTCTTTTGAATATACGATTTTGTTTCCTGAAAAGAATGATTTTTCTTTTTCTGTTTTAATTAGTCTGTTTTCAAATTTACTTGATAATGCCATAGAAAGTTGCCAGATGGCTTCCTCGTTAAATCCTAAAATTGAATTATCAATTGATTATAAGGGGGATTTCTTAATTATCTTCATGCAAAATACAAAGGAAACAGCCTTGATTTTTAACTCATTAGCAAGAAAAACAACAAAATCAGATTCCCTTTCTCATGGATTTGGATTATCTATCATTGAAGAGATTGTAAAATCTTATGATGGATTTTGTGAGTGGGAAGATCGGGGAAATATTTTTGAATCTCGTATAATGCTTCGTTATCTTTTATAATACCACCGCAAACGAATATGTTTTATCTTGGAATATATTTGAAAAATGCTTTTTGCAGATTGAGGTATGCAGATTGCAGGAATGATTTTTCAAACACGCTCTAATTCTAACGATTAAAATGGTAAAGAAAGGATTTTTTATGACTTTAAACCAAATGTTTGATTTTACACCAGTTTATATTTATATTGTAGCAGCCGTTCAGCTTTTTATAGGATTCTCATTAAGTTTTGCCATTGGGCAGATTCTGCCCTTGCGTATTCGAGAATTTATGTATTACCTTTTTAGTTTTCTTTTTCTATTTATTCCTTTTCTATATGAAATTGCAACAGCCAATGTACAGTCTGGAATGAGAAGCTTTCTTTTTTACCTCGCTCTTCTCATCACAATTTTTTTATTTACCAAAGAATCTTTCTTAAAAAAATTATCGCTGTTTTTTATCCTGGTTTTCTTTGATGGTATCTTAGAGATTGTTATTTGTTCTCTTTACTGGAAAGGAATCTGCGAAAAATTATTCGGTCTTCACTATACCCCGTATATTAATGTTCCTAATCAAAAAGTATCTACTATACTTATTTTCTTTTTACCTGCTGCCCTTGCCGAAATAGCATTTAACTTTCTCTTTCCTCTATTATGGAAAAGATATATTCGGTTTATTCATCTCACAACGTTTGTGGAAATGATTCTGCTTCCTGTATTATGTACAAATGGATTTCTTATCTTTTTACCTGAATTATTCGGAATGACCGGCTGGATTCTCTTGTTTTTTATTCTATTTGTTTTAAGCCTTTTATTTTTGCATGCGGTGACTCAAATTCCAGTCATCTTAAAACAGATTCGGGTTAATAAAGAAAAAAAGAAGCGAATTGAAAAACAAATATTTATTTACAAACAATATCAGGAACAAAATATTCTTCTTCGCAGGCAAAATCATGATATGAATAATCATTTACAGGCACTCTCCTTTTTACTGTCCCAAAATCGGATAGATGATATGAAAAAATATATTAAGGAGCTTTTAAAGGAATAAACTGATAATACATGTAAAAGGCTTCTGTTGCAAACCTTCTGTCGATTTGGTATACTTAATGTAAGTGTAGAACACACCAGAATTGTCAGCACAGGAGGATAGAACAATGATTAAGGCGACAAGCTGCGGTGGTGTTGTAATATTTCGGGGAAAGATACTTCTGTTATATAAGAATTATAAAAACAGATATGACGGATGGGTTCTTCCAAAAGGAACAGTGGAGGCAGGGGAAGAATATAAAGAAACTGCCTTAAGAGAAGTTCACGAAGAGACAGGAGTAAAGGCTTCTGCAATAAAGTACGTAGGAAAGAGCCAGTATACATTTAATACCGCACACGATGTAGTTGTAAAGCAGGTACACTGGTATTTAATGATGGCGGACAGCTATTACTCCAAACCTCAGAAAGAAGAATATTTTGAAGATTCCGGCTACTATAAGTACCACGAAGCATATCATTTGCTTCGCTTCCCTAATGAGCGGCAAATATTAGAAGATGCCTACCAGCAGTATATTGAATTAAAGAAAGCGGGATTGTGGGGAACAAGAAAGTATTTTTAATTCTGATTTCGTTTGAATAAGAGACACCCTTTAAAGGCAAATAAATCCCTATCTGTGACTTTAATCGTGGCGAGGAAAATACCTCATTCGGTATTTTCTCTTGCTCCGAGATCACAGATAGGGATTTATTTGCCTTCAGAGGGCTATCTTTGGCTGGATTTAGTTTAATCAGAATATGATTGGGGGAATTTGAGAATGAGGCATATAATTTAAGAAGGTACAACGAATTTGTGATAAAAAGAATTTTTCAAACACGCTCTAGTATAGTAAAAATAGAGTAAAAAAATAAGCTGTCTACTTTTTAGTAAGACAACTTTCTTTTAAAAAATATATTAAATGCCGCTGATGGGACTCGAACCCATATGGTTTCCCGTACGATTTTGAGTCGTATGCGTCTGCCAATTCCGCCACAGCGGCATATAGAAATTAGTCACAGCTAATGCAACCAACTTCTATATATTATCATCTGATTGTTATATTGTCAAGAAAAATTTATTGATTCGTCTGTGTAGATTCGATATCTGTTTTCTGACTATAATATTCTTTCATATTATTATTGTAATAAGAATCAAATACTCTTTTAGCAATCGGAACAGCATACTTACTTCCAGCGCCGACGTTCTCAACAAGAACACAAACAACTAAATCCGGGTCTTCTACATTAGAATAGCCAACGAACCAGGCATGTGCATATTTGCCCTCATTCTCTGCAGTTCCTGTCTTTCCTGCGGCAGTATATAAATCCGTATCTAAGTTATAACCCGTACCACTGGTAACTACTTCCCGAAGCATTTTCTGGAGCTTTTTCGCATCTTTTTCTGACATAAGATCGGCATAAATTTCAGGGATAGTTTCTTTTACCGTTGTTCCATCTGCTCCTTCTACATGGTCAACGACATATGGCTTCATCAAAGTGCCTTCGTTTGCAACTGCACACATAAGGAGAGCGTTGTGGAACGGCGTCATCAACGTATTTCCCTGTCCAATGACCGTTTGTGGGATTTCACTCTTGTCTGAATTTTGGGTTAATTCAAAACGACTCTTTTTTACTGCAAGATCAAAAGGAATCTCCTGATTGAACAGACATTTTTTATTTAGTGAAACAAAATTCTTTATGTCCAACTTACTACCTAATGTGACAAAAGCAGTATTGCAGGATTTTGCAAATGCCCTGTCTAAATCAACTTCACCATGTTCCTCATTTTCATAGCAGCTGATACGCACGCTATTAACAATCGTCTGTCCGTCACATTCATAACTAAAGTTCTTATAAGAGTTCGGATGTTCTTCCATGTATTCTAGCGCTGTCAGTACCTTATAGGTGGAACCTGGCGGGTAAAGCCCCTGCGTTGCTCTGTTTAAGAGGCAGCTTTCTGAAGAATCAGAAGTAATCTTATCCCAGATATCATCTAACTTATTCGGATCAAAATCGGGCTTGGAAACTAATGCTCTTACCTTTCCTGTTTTGGGTTCGATTGCCACTACCGCTCCCCTATAGTCCTCTAATGCTTCATAAGCGGCCTTTTGCAGACGGGTATCTAACGTCGTTATTACATTATCTCCGATATTCTTCTTGCTGGCAACACCGTTACTGAGCTGCTTCATCAGTTTTTCGTGTGATGTCAAAAGATCACTGTTACAAACAGATTCCAGTCCTGCCTTTCCATAACTGGTATATCCAATGATGTGTGCAAACATATTTTCGTAAGGATAGTGCCGTATCTCATCTCCAGCTTCATTATTCTCAGAATATGCAAGAATCTTCTGGTTCGCACTTAAAATCTGACCTCGTTTTGTCTGGTCAGAGAGAGAAGAATTTCTCTTATTATAAGAACTTTGCGCTACGCTGCTGCTATCCTTTAAGGTAAATTTCACCACATAGCCAATTAACCCCAGAAAAAGTGCGACAACAATAATACTTGTCTGTAGCATATAACGGTTCGTTTTTAATTTTTTCCCTCTTCTTGGAGTAAATAAGCTCTTTATATCAAAAAATAAGGTTTCCTTTTGATCGTGCCTGCGAGATTCTCTTCGTTCAGTCGTATTTTTTACGGTCACTCTCGTCCGGCTGCCCTGCTTGTTCTTCTTCATTCTCATCATCCTCTTTATAGGCAATGATAAATATGCCCTGCATAACTGCAAAAATTATTAATGTACTGGCTACAGAACTTCCTCCATAACTGATCAGTGGAAGTGTTACTCCGGTAGAAGGAATAAACTTAGTAACCCCTCCAATTGTAAGAAACACCTGAAAAATAAAGCAAATAGAAAATCCATATGCTAAAAGCTTGTAAAAGCGACCCCTCACGTCCATCGCAATTTTTAGGAAATGAATAAACACTCCCAAATAAATTAATATCAGACAAATTGCAAATAAAATTCCGAATTCTTCGGTAATTGCAGAGAAAATAAAATCACTTTCCACAATGGGAATATCATTTGGCCTGCCCTGTGTCAGTCCTTTCCCAAGCCAGCTTCCCGCGGCAATCGCAAATAAAGACTGCGTAATCTGATATCCGCTGCCCTCAATGACAGACCAAGGATCTTTCCAGGCAATAAAACGAACCCGCACATGCGCAAACAGCATGTACGCTAACTTTGCCGCAAGAGTGCCCGCTCCAATTCCTCCAAATAAATAAATTCCCCTTCCAGTAGCGACATAGCAAAGAAAAACATATACAACAAAATAGATTAATGCTCCACCTAAATCCTTTTCGCCAATTAATATGATAACATGGCATGCCGCAAAAATGCTCGTAAGAAGCATTGTTTTAAAATTCGGTGCTTTCGTAAGCATCGCTGCAATAAAAAAGACAAAAGAAATCTTAACAAATTCCGAAGGCTGCAAAGCAATCCCATGTCCCAAAGAAATCCAGTTCGTTGCTCCATTCTGTGAAGTACCAATTACAAATACACTAGACAAAAATATCAGTCCAAGGAGGCCATAAATCCATTTCAACTTTTTGAGCCAGACAGCCTTTTCCATAAAATACGGAATAAATAAAACAATCAATGAAGTAGCCGCAGCAATAATAAACTGCTTTACTGCTTTATCAAATGACAGGCGTGTTAACATAACAAAACCAATCAAAAGCAAGAAACAGGTATGATTCATCAAAATTCGCGAACAGTCTACATATACTCGTGAATAGACAAAAATCAGCATCTTAAAAAATACGACCTGCGCAAGATACAAAAAAATAATCTTTGTATCCAAAGTTTTGGCAAATAATACACCATAACAGATAAAATGAAATACGAACATAAACAATTCCTGCCTGTCCATCCGCTTTACCTGTCGTTTCTCAGTAGAGGGAAGAAAAACGGTAAAACAGGTAATTGCGTAAATAACACCCATGATGACAATAATATAATTCGATCCTGTTGAAATCAAACTCACCATACTTTCATTCCCACCTTTCTACTCTATTCCATAATTCCAGTATGAATCTGAAGTATCTTTACTTTGTTCTTCTGTAAAATGCTGTTCTTTCCATTTAAGATATCTTTGTTTTACGGAAGATACTTCTGCTTCAGTAAGTTCAAATAAATCAAAGCGATGTCTCTTTATGTGAGAAGAAACCTCTTTGATATTCTCTCCGATCAGACTCTTCGGCTTATCCTGCCAAATAAGATTATAACAATCCAGGCAGTGTGTAGTTACTAAAAGCTTTCTTTTCTTTTTATCCTCAAGCCATAATCGCCCGGAAGTTTTATTACAATGCCCACACGTCTTTTTAAGGCACTGTGCTGACTGCATTACCGGTATTCTTCCATAAATAAGTAATTCAAAGTCAACTGTCTGCTGCTGTTCTTTATCCATTCCCTTTATCATATCTGAAATTTCTTCTTCCGACAATTCAACAGGCAGCTCTCTTACGGTCATATTATCATAGAGTGCATTTGATTCCTGTATAGCCGAAGAATTCCAATGATAAAAAGAAGCCCCTGCAATCACTCTTGTAGTACATCCCTCTAACTGCATAAGAAATTCCATTTCATTTATAGTATATGCATAAATTCCATCCCAAATTGACAGAGAACAGATCTTTTTTAATTTATCTTCCAGCACATTATTACCTCGAAATACACGAGGAAGTGCAAGATACAGGCTTTTTCCAGCAGTCTTAATCTTTTCGCCCACATTTTCTAACTCTTTTTCCGAAAAAAATTCCCATGGAAGACAGATTCCATCAAAAAAAGTATCCTCACAATATAAAAATGCCTGCTTTATATTATATACACTTGCAATTCGCTCTTCCTGCTCTGAGTTTAGTTCTCGTTGTGCCTGATTCGGACAATCATAGCGCTTATTCATTAGATTCTGTTGATTATCCAATTCTTTTGAGGACAAGTTCTTCTCATAAAAATATTCTCTTTTTTCTGGCAGATTATCTACTCTATTTTTGCAGATGCGTAATTTTTCCTCTAAAAGAGCAAATCCGTCCTGACGAATTCTTTTTAAAGCAGACATTGGGAGAAAACATCCCTCATCTAAATTCACTTCAAAAGAAGTAAGTGTAAATGGTACATTACCAGTCTTGTGCATCTGCCGCAGGATATCTTCCTTCGTTACCGGCCTCTTTTCAGAACATTCGATAACCGGTCCTTCAACAAATACACTTTCTTCTCTGCAAAAAAGCTGGAGCATCAAAGGTTCGCCAACTTTTAGTGTAATATCTCCTGTCACAGGGTATTTTATCACGCCATTTAAAATATTTTTTTCAATGTGTGTAAGAAGTTCTTCATTCCTCCTGCGATATACAGGCATTCCAGGCTTAATAGATTGTGTGCGCGGAGCGTTCAGTGTCACCTGTCCTTTTAAAGAAGTACCCACATCTTTAGAAGGGACTGTAAGAATCACTTCATCCTGCCCATCTTTTGAAACAGGAATTACTAAAATATCTTTTGGATGTAATGTATCTTCAAAATGCATCCGAACTTTATTTTTAGAGACAGATAGAACTTTACCAACTTTTCTTCCAGTATTTTTGGGAGAAACAGCTGCCATCATGTCCTGCCCATTGTGCTTGTTCCAATATCCCTCTGTAAAACTGCCGCGACAGTATAATTCTTCTAAGGCATGTATATCCTCTTCTTCTGGTTGAAATTGTGCTCTTTGTTCCCAGTTTTCAGAAATCTTATCTAAATATTTGCGGTAAATTGCTGTAACTCCTGCCACATACTCCACATTTTTCATGCGTCCTTCAATCTTTAAAGAATCCACAGGAATTTCCATTAAAGACGGCAGCATAGAAAGAGAACATAAATCCTTTGGACTAAGAAGATATTTCGTATACTTTGAAGGATTTAATATCATTCCATCAGCATTCATCAGAGTATATGGAAGTCGGCAAGGCTGGGCACAGCGGCCGCGATTTCCACTTCTTCCACCATACATACTGCTTAAAAGACATTGACCAGAGTAGCAATAACACAATGCCCCATGAACGAAAACTTCCACTTCAAGGCCAGTTTCTTTTTTTATTCTTTTTATTTCTGCCAAAGATAATTCTCTTGCCGGAACAACTCTGGTCATTCCCATGCGCTTCGCAGCAACAGCACCACGAAAATCTGTCACCGTTAGCTGTGTGCTTCCGTGAATTTCCAAGTCAGGGAAATTCTCTCGAATGAATCGAACCGCACCAATATCCTGAACGATAACACCGTCTAAACCATTCTCATAATAAGGAAAAAGAAAGTCTCCTAATTCTTCAAAAAGCTCTTTCTCTTTCATTAATGTGTTCACTGTAAGATATAACTTACGTTCATGAAAATGTGCAAACTGCAGCGCCTCTATCATATCCTCTCTGGAAAAATTATGTGCATACGCTCTGGCACCAAACTTTTCACCACCCATATAAATCGCATCTGCTCCCGCTGCAACAGCCGCTTTTAAATGCTCGAAAGAACCTGCCGGAGCAAGTAATTCCGGCAGGTTTCTCTTTTTAATGAAATTCATTGTTCGTCTCCAGTCCAATAATCTGTTTTTGCAGCTCATTCACCTTTGCTTTATAATCTGCAACTAGCTTATTCGCTGCATCAAGCCGCATATCTTTATCGACAATCCGCTGCTTTAATTCATAAAGCTCCTGGGCTCTGTCCCGGCCATCCTGATTAAATACTTCAATCTCATCCCGAAGTTTAAAGAGTTCTTCTGTAATATTGAGTGCCAGCAAAATATCACGATATTCTGTGGAAAGCTTATTATATCCTGGCTGTTTTTTTAATTCTCTTATCTTGCCGTCAACATAGGAGGCAAGTTTTTGGAGATAGATATCACTTCCACCCGACAGTCTATATACTTTACCGTCAATTACTACTGACAATTCACTTCTTTCTTCCATATCAACCCTCCTGTGATGCAAAATCTTTTAATAAATCTCCTCCGGTACCGGATATCCCATATGTTCATAGGCGAAAGCAGTTAAAGCCCGGCCTCTCGGTGTTCGCTTAATGAGGCCTCTCTGAATAAGAAACGGCTCATACACATCTTCAATCGTACCAGAATCCTCTCCGATTGCTGCTGCTAGTGTATCTAAACCCACCGGTTTTCCCATAAACTTTGTAATCATCGCTTCTAAAAGGTTGCGGTCTGTCGCATCTAATCCCATAGAATCAACCTCAAGTAAATTAAGTGCCGTCTGTGCTACCTCATATGTGATCATACCGTTATATCGAACCTGTGCAAAGTCTCTTACCCGCTTAAGCAGTCGATTCGCCAATCTTGGTGTCCCACGACTTCTTTTTCCAACTTCCATTGCACCGGCCTCATCAATCTTTACTCCAAGAAGTTCTGCTGAGCGTTCTACAATTACTTTCAATTCTTCATCTGTATAAAATTCCAGACGGTTTACAACTCCAAAACGGTCTCGAAGCGGTGCAGTAAGCATTCCTGCTCTTGTTGTAGCTCCTACCAATGTAAAATGAGGAAGCTCTAAACGTATAGACTTCGCTGAAGCGCCCTTTCCAATCATAATATCAATAGAAAAATCCTCCATTGCTGGATAAAGAACTTCCTCCACCTGCCGGTTCAGTCGGTGAATCTCGTCAATAAAGAGAACATCTCCATCAGAAAGTCCATTCAATACTGCCGCAATTTCTCCTGGCTTCTCAATCGCTGGTCCGGAAGTAATCTTCAAATTACTGTCCATTTCGTTTGCGATAATCCCTGCTAATGTTGTCTTTCCAAGACCCGGAGGGCCATATAATAATACATGGTCAAGAGACTCTCCTCGCATCTTAGCCGCCTCGATAAATACCCGAAGGTTCTTTTTTACCTTCTCCTGTCCTATATATTCTGATAAATTCTGTGGCCGGAGGCTGCCTTCTACCGCAATATCCTCCTCCATCAGCTCTGTGCTGATCATTCTGTCCATGTTATCACCTTATAAAAATGTTAATACTTTCTTCAATGCTTCTTTTAATAACTGTTCTGCATCTAACTTCTCTGCTTCCGGCACACTATGTACGGCACGATATGCTTCTCCATTCGAATAGCCTAATGCTACTAATGCCTGTACAGTATCCGCAATGCTGTCTCCTTCTGTAGAGGAACTCTGTGGCGCTGCTTCCTCTGCCCCTGAAACTGACTCTAAATCTTCTAGATTCAGCTTGTCTTTCAGCTCGATGATCATTCTCTTCGCACCTTTGGGACCGATACCCGGTGTCTTAGCGATACTCTTCGCATCCTCACTAAAAACCGCATAATACAAATCTTCCACTGACATCGTGGAAAGTACCGATAATGCGGCTTTCGGTCCGATGCCTGAAATTCCAAGCAGAATCTGGAAAGTCTCTAACTCCTGAATCGAAGAGAATCCAAACAATGCCAACTGGTCTTCTCGTACATACAGATAGGTATGAAGCATCGCTTCCTCACCACTATTCACACCCTCAAGAACTCTTGACGGCACTTTTATCTGGTAACCAATTCCATGATTCTCTATCACAACAGAATCCTTCCCCTTATATGCAACTGTTCCCTTAATATATGAAATCAAATGAATTTCCTGCCTTCTTTTAAAATTGTTACTAGAGCGTGTTTGAAAAATATTTTCTGCAAGATGTGCATCACGCATTTTTCAAACACGCTCTAGAACTTATATTCTGACTTCTGACATGATACCATAATTCCCATCATATTACAACTCTTTTACTTTAAGCGCATTTACCCCTTTCTCGAAAATGTGTTTGACATATAAAACGTTCTCTGCTATGGTTATAACATTATTATACTAAGAATTTTTGAGACAACATATGTCATTCTGGAGGTATCATGTTAACGATTAATAAAATATTCCCACAAGAAAAGATTCCCGAAAAGACAGAATCTTTTTTATTTTTTGATATAGAAACTACTGGTTTTTCCAGAGACAACACCATCTTATACCTGATTGGCTGCGGATATTTTGCAGAAGAAGGATTCCAATTCATCCAGTGGTTTAATGATGACGGCACAAGTGAAGAAGAGATTCTCCTTGCCTTTCAAAATATTTTATCAAAAAAAGACTGGCAGCTTGTCACATTTAACGGCAACAGCTTTGATATTCCTTATTTAAAGAGGCATTACGACTTAAATGAACTAACCTGTGATATAGAAAAATATCCATCCCTGGATTTTTACCAGTTTTTAAAACCTTTTCAAAATCTTTTTCAGATGACACATGGAAAACAAAAAGACTGGGAACAGTTTCTTGGCTTAAATAGAGAAGACAAATATGATGGCGGACAGCTTATCGCTGTTTACAAAGACTACCTTATGTCAAAGGACGAAGACTTGTTACATAATCTTCTGCTTCACAATGAAGATGATTTACTTGGTATGAAATATCTTCTTCCGCTCTTTTCCTATCGTCAGATTTTCCTTGAGGACATCACTTTACAGAGAATCGCACCCGCCAATAAAGTGTTTGAACGTGGAAATGGCAGCATTGCTATCTCCTGCAGACTTCCTCTCCCTCTGCCACAGCCATTAGAGGTATCTACCCCTATAGGAGATCTCTTTTCTGACAAAAAAGATTTGTCCATACTGACGATCACCCTTCCTTTTGTTGAGGACGTGTTAAAACATTTTTACAAAGACTATCACAATTATTATTATCTTCCAAAAGAGGAACGGGCGATTCATAAAAGTGTCGGCTGCTACGTTGAACGCCAATACCGCCGGGCAGCAAAAGCTTCTACCTGCTATGTCAAAAAAGATGGAATCTTCCTGCCGCTTCCAAAAGCGCAGAAACATTTTGGAATACAGATAGAGAATTATCCTTATGAAAAGACTTTTCCTTTGTATAAGAGAGAATATAAGGAACTTCGATGGTTTGCAGAATTTGATGATGTATTCTCAGAAAAAAATACGGGGATTTCTGTATATTTGCGGGATATCATAAAAGAACTGCTGATTACTCGTATGGAATGTGATTTATAGGATAAGTAATTCTGCTACAGCCAAAGACAGAACCAGGAAAGAGAAAGAATCCCTATTTGTGACCTCGAAGCAAAAATTGGATGCAAACGTTTCCACGAACATTCAACCTGCCGCGACTAAAGTCACAAATAGGGATTTTTTCTCTTTCTTATTTCGTCAGCTTTGCCTAAAACGACTATTTCATCTCTTTTGCAAGAGCCACAATCTGCGCTTCGCTTGTTTCATCTACCGCAGAGCGAATTGTCACCGTTGTATCTGCAAATGTAATATTCTTGCTCTTCTCAAAAGCAGCCTTCATAATCTTTGCTGCCATCGGGGTCCAGCTTCCGTTCTCTACAAATCCAATCGTACGGTTCTGATAGCTTCTCTCTGTCAGATGGTTAATGAATTCTTTCATAAATGGGAAAATATCTCCGTTATATGTCGTTGTGGCAAGAATTAACTTTCCGTAACGGAATGCATCTTCTACAGCTTCTGCCATATCATCTCTAGCAAGATCTGTAACAACAACTTTTGGACAGCCTTCTTCTTTTAACTTCTCAGCTAACAGTTCTACAGCCTTTTTTGTATTGCCATAAACAGAAGTATAGGCAATTACTGTTCCCTCTGTCTCCACCTGATAGGAAGACCAGATGTTGTATAAGTTCAGATAATGCTCTAAGTTCTCAGTTAATACTGGTCCATGTAATGGGCAGATTGCCTTAATTTCAAGGGAGCCAACCTTGCCGAATAACTTCTGTACCATTGGGCCATATTTGCCAACGATACCGATGTAATAACGGCGTGCTTCACAATCCCACTCTTCCTCTACATCTAATGCACCAAACTTACCAAAAGCATCTGCAGAGAAGAAAATCTTATCTGTTGTATCATAAGTCATCATAACTTCTGGCCAGTGAACCATAGGAGCCATAACAAAAGTAAGGTTATGCTTACCTGTACTTAAAGTCTCTCCCTCTTTTACGATAACCTGACGGTCTGCAAAATCTGTTCCAAAGAACTGCTTCATCATAGGGAAAGTCTTTGCATTACCAACAATCTTTGCTTCTGGATACTTTTCAGCAAAGTTAGCAATATTAGCCGCATGGTCTGGTTCCATATGCTGCACGATTAAGTAATCCGGAGTTCTTCCCGCAAAAGCCTCCTCCAGATTTGCAAGCCACTCATCCTTAAAATGTGCATCTACCGTATCAAATACTGCAACCTTCTCATCAAGAACAACATACGAATTATATGCCATTCCGTTCGGTACATCATACTGACCCTCAAATAAATCTACTTCATGATCATTCACACCAACATAAATAATATCTTCTGTAACTTTAAACATGTAATCACCTCATATTTCTGATTATTGTAAAAAAATATCACTACGTAACCACCACAATTTTCTATGTGGCACAGTTCCTATTATATAAAATTTAATAGAAGTATACAAGACAAATTTCACCTAATTTGCAAACTGGCTGTTATACAGCTTCGCATAGAATCCATTCTGCTTTAACAACGTCTCGTGATTTCCCTGCTCGATAATATGCCCGTCTCGCATGACCAGAATCACATCCGCATTCTGAATCGTAGATAAACGATGTGCTACGATAAAGCTTGTTCGTCCAGCCATCATTTTCGCAAACGCATTCTGAATCTTTTGTTCGGTACGGGTATCAATGGAGGAAGTTGCCTCATCAAGAATCAGCATAGACGGAAGGTCAAGCATTACTCTTGTGATACAAAGAAGCTGTTTCTGCCCCTGACTCATTCCTGCTCCATCTTCTGTAATATATGTGTCGAGTCCCTTTGGCATTTTTTTAATAAAGCTGTAGGAATGAGCCTCTTTTGCCGCAGCGATAATCTGTTCGTCACTAAAGCCTTCTCGTCCCATCGTTATATTATCACGGATTGTTCCACTTCGAAGCCAGGTATCCTGTAATACCATACCGTAGGAAGTTCTAAGGCTCTCTCTCGTAATATCACGGATATCCGTCCCCTCTACCATGATCGTTCCTTTATTTACATCATAAAAACGCATCAAAAGATTAATAATTGTTGTCTTTCCGCACCCGGTAGGTCCGACAATCGCAATACGCTGTCCTTTTTTCACATTAAGATTAAAGTCTTCAATCAGGCGTTTCTCTGTGGTATAGGAGAAGTTTACATGAGAAAGCTCGATATTTCCCTCTGGATTTGCTAGAACAAGGGCATCTTTCTTATCATCGGTTTCCGGTGTTTCCTCAATGAGTTCAAAAATACGAGCCGCACAGGCTAATGCGTTCTGCAATTCCGTAACTACACCAGATATCTCATTAAATGGCTTTGTATACTGATTTGCATAGCTTAACAGACAGGTAAGCTGTCCAACGCTAAGTCCCCCGCCAATGGCAGTGAGTGCACCGCTTAATGCCACGCTTGCATATACAAGGCTGTTGACAAAACGGGTAGACGGATTCGTAATAGAAGAAAAGAAGATAGCTTTTAAAGAATATCCCTGTAACTTATCATTCACAGCTGCAAAACGTTCTCCGGCTCTCTTTTCATAGCCAAATGCTTTTACAACCTTTTCTCCTTCAATCATTTCCTCAATTAATGCTGTCTGCTCTCCTCTTGTCTCTGACTGCAATTTAAACATAGAGTAAGTGTGAGTTGCGATAAAACGGGCAACTAATAAAGAAATCGGTGTCAGACAGACAACCAAAAGAGCAATTCCTACATGGATGGAAAAAATAAATCCAAGCGTACCGAGAATCGTCACAACTCCAGTAAAAAACTGGGTAAATCCCATTAAAAGCCCATCGGCAAACTGATCAACGTCGGCAATAACACGACTTACTACATCTCCATAAGAGTGTCCATCAATATATTTAAGTGGCAGCTTTTCAATCTTTTTCATTGCCTCATTACGGATGTCTCTTGTTACATGAAATGTAATGTGGTTGTTACAGATATTCATGATCCACTGTGTGATTCCCGTAAATAAAATAACTGTCGCACCTTTTTCTAATATTTTTGCAATCGCCGCAAAATTTACCTGTCCTTTTTTAATAATAAAATCAATCGCATCTCCGACAAGGATTGGTACATATAATGTACCGGCAACGGTAAGTGCCGCCATAAGAATCGATAAAATCAGAAGGAAACGGTAGTTTTTTAAATAATGCCACACTTTTTTTATTGTGCTTTTTCTTTTGCCGTTTGTATTTTGCTGTGCCATTTACGCTTCCTCCTTCTTAAACTGTGTCTCATAAATTTCACGGTAAATATTACAGGACTTAAGTAACTGTTCATGCGTTCCCTGCCCTGCTATCTTTCCATCATCAAGCACTAAAATCATGTCAGCATTCTGGATGGAGGAAGTTCTCTGTGACACGATAAATACAGTCGGTTTTCTCTTCATATCCTGAATTGCTTTTCGAAGCCTGGCATCTGTTGCATAATCAAGGGCAGATGCACTGTCATCCATAATGAGGATATCTGACTGTGGCACTAACGCTCTTGCTAAAGTAAGGCGCTGTCTCTGTCCACCAGAAAGGTTTTTACCGCCCTGTTCTATCTTCGCATCAAGTCTTCCTTCTTTTGTGTCAACAAATTCCTTTGCCTGCGAGATAGCAAGTGCCTCTTCTATCTGTTCTTCTGTCGCATCTGGGCAGCCAAAAGTCAAATTATCCCGAATCGTTCCGGCAAAAAGCTGTGCCTTTTGTGGAACAACAGAAATTGTGTTTCTTAAAGATCCATAAGTATAATCCTGTATATTTTTCCCTGCAATATCTACCTCTCCCTCACTCACGTCATAAAATCTTGGAATCAGATTGACAAGTGTAGACTTTCCAGAACCAGTACCTCCAATAATTCCAATGGTCTGTCCTGGCATTGCCTTAAAGGAAATATTCTCCACAGCATGATCTCCGCCTCCGGCGTAAGTAAAGGAAACGTTTTTAAATTCTACCGCAGGAGTGGTATTACCTGCAGCAGCAACTGTTTTTGTTCCTTCTTTCATAGATGGCTCAATATGAAAAACATCCTGAATACGATTAAAACATGCCATCGCTTTTGTCACGGAAATAATGAGGTTTGCCAGCTTGATAAGCTCTACAAGAATCTGGGACATATAGTTATAAAGCGCAACAACCTGTCCCTGTGATAACGTACCAAGACTTACACGAACCGCACCGGTATGAATCAATACCAAAATAGCAAAGTTGATAATAATAAAAGTCAGTGGATTCGTAAGTCCTGATATTTTTCCAGCAAATTTCTGTAAAGAAGTAAGTTCTTCATTCTCTGCTAAAAACTTATTATATTCTGCCTGTTCCTGATGAAAAGCACGAATCACACGCACACCTGTAAGATTCTCTCTTGTTGTTCCAAGAATTGTATCGAGTCCTGACTGTACCTTTTTATAAAGTGGCTTTGTAATAAACATGACACCAAATACAACGATAGACAATAAAATGATTGCCACAACAAAAATCATCGCAGCCTTCACATCAATCGTAAATGCCATGATCATCGCACCAAATACGATAAATGGAGACCGCAGGAACAGACGAAGTACCAGATTGATTCCGTTCTGCACCTGATTAATATCACTTGTCATACGAGTAATCAATGTGGATGTTCCTACCGTATCCATCTCCTCATAACCTAATGTCTGAATATGGGTAAATAATTCATAACGAATCCCTGTTGCCGCTCCAACAGCAGACTTTGCCGCAAAATACTGTGCGGTAATAGAACATGTCAATCCCACTGCCGCTAATACCAGAAGAAGCAGGCACATTCTTATGATATGCCCAGAATCCTTTGGAACAATACCATCGTCAATGATTGAAGCAACAACCAGTGGTACAAATAATTCAAAGAACGCTTCTAACATCTTAAATAAAGGAGCCAGAACACTTTCTTTTTTGTAATCTTTCATAAAGTATAATAGTTTCTTCATAAAATCTTTCTTTTTCATCCTTTCTCTTCAAAATTTTATGACTATATCAATCCCATGTACAAAATCGTATCTATAATAAATATTCTCCTTTGTATTCATGGTTATCTGCCATAAATCTCCCGTTACAGTGTAGCATTTTACTCTTTCTTTTTAAAGGATTAATTTTAAAGGATTAATAATGATAAAACTTTTTAATACCTTTGTTTGAAAAATTGTCGCTAATATGTTATACTAATAACAATAAGTGAATTTATACGTTTATTGAGGTGATTATTTTGAAGGAAAAAAACAACGAATCTGCTGAAAACTATTTAGAGACTATTTTAGTTCTCAGTAAAAGACTTCCTGTTGTTCGTTCCGTTGATGTCGCTAATCAGCTTGATTTCAAAAAATCAAGTGTAAGTATCGCTATGAAGAATCTTCGCGAGAAGAATCATATCACTGTAACAGATGCCGGATATATTTATCTTACAGAATCTGGAAAGGCAATTGCGGATATGATTTATGAGCGTCATCAATTACTTACATCATGTTTAGAAAAATTAGGTGTTTCTGCCGAGATTGCAGAGAAAGATGCCTGTAAGATAGAACATGTTATCAGTAAGGAAAGCTTTGAGGCGATCAAAGAGTATGTGAAGGCGAACATTAGGTAAATGCTGAATGAATGTCAGTGACTGCCAAACCCAGAGAGAAGGAATAATAAAAAAGCTATTGCAGTGTTTATAGTTAACACTGCAATAGCTTTTTTATTATTTATAATATTTTTGTCATATCCATTAAGGAACAATAATATTGTCTCCAGTCTTCTTTTTCCTGCATATAGAATACTTTAATGTATACGGTGAGTTTATCGGTTTCTGTTCTTAAGAGATGGAGCATACCATCTGCACCGGATACTGGATTCAGGAAGGAGTTTTCGAGCATTTCGTTGAACTGGCTGCGTTCTTCTGCTGGAATCCGCGCTAAAAATTCTTTTTGAATGTCTTCTTTGAAGTGTTCTGCTCCAATCATCTGGAAGTACTGTTGATTGACGCGGGTTACCTTTATCTTGCCACTCTGTACTTCAAAAAAAACAACTGGGCCAAGTACATTATTGAGCATACTGTCACTGACAAAATTTGAATCAATGAACTCTCGGATATGCATCGGCTCTACCTGTTTATAAACAATTCCCTGTGTATCAATTCTTCTATGGTCGCTCAAAAGTTCTTCAAATTTAGGAATTGGAAGGGGTTTATAATAATAAAATCCCTGTGTATAGCGATAGCCAAGACCTTGTACAAACTTCTCCTGACTCTCATCTTCTACTCCTTCAACAACAATCGGGAGATGTAACATACTTGCCATATTTACGATGGCTTCTAATATATGTGCACTTTTTTTGCGTTCCGCCTCCTCAAAACGAAGGAAACGCATATCGAGTTTTAATACATCAACAGGTATATTCTCTAACATATTTAAAGAAGAGTATCCACAGCCAAAGTCATCCATCATAACAACTAATCCTCTGCTTCGCAATGTATTTACTGCACTGGCAATCCGGTTATTATTCTCTGTGTAGGCACTTTCTGTAATTTCTACTTTAATCAAATGTTTCGGAATCTGATATTTCTCCATCAAATCAAATAAATAATCCGGGACATTCATCGAAAAAATGTCGATGCGGGATACATTAATAGAGATTGGAACCGGAGAATGTCCTGTGTCAATCCAATGTCTGAGCCACTGACAGACCTTTTCCCAGATATAACGGTCCAGACGGTCTATCATCTTATTTTTCTCTAATACTGGAATAAATTCACCTGGTAAAAGGAACTCTCCATCCTCTTTCTGCCAGCGGACCAATGCTTCGGCACCGACAATCTGTCCTGTCATAATATTACACTGCGGCTGGACAAAAAATGTAAATTCTTCGTTTTCCAAGCCCTTCTCTATCTCTGCTAACAGATAGACTTCCTCTTCTAAACAGGATTCCATCTCTAAAGTATAACGACAGATATGCCATTTATAATCTTCTTCTGCATGAGAGCGCGCCAGCATGGCACGATCATACATTAATTCTGGCTGTATCGAGGTATCTTCTATCGTGTATACACCAAATAATGGAAAGAATACAGATGTGTTATTCCACTTGCCAAGCTTTTCTATAATTTTTTCCCGTATGCTACAAAGTAATTCATCACTGTCTGGCAAAAGAGCAACAAAATTATCTCCGCCTAAATAGGCATCAATTCCATCATTCTCCATGGTACTCTGTTTCAAACAGGCACAAATATAGCGGATAACCTCGTCTCCGGAACTTCTTCCATACAACTTATTAAAGAGGCGAAAATGTTCAATATCAATTGCCGCTATACAATATGTATTCGGAAGAAGCTTTGGTAGTTTCTTCCGAAGTCCATCCATAAAAGAATGGTTATAATAATAATCGCTTAAACTTTTACTATTCATAATCCCTCATTATCTGTCCTGTAGTTTTTTACAATAGTTCTGCTAACTAGTCGTTGCTGTTTCATCACTGTATTTCGTTATAATATCATAACGCATACTAGTTCTACTATAATTTTCTTATATTTTGCAATATCTCTTACTGAAAAATTCACTTTTTTTATTCTAACATACTTTCTGCAAATATTCCATAGCCCATTTGCGGATTATCAATTAAAACATGGGTGACTGCACCAACAAGTTTACCATTTTGTAAAATAGGGCTGCCGCTAAGTCCCTGAATAATTCCACCAGTAAGAGTAATCAGTTCGGAATCTGTCACCCTGATTTTTAACGTTTTTAAAGAATTTTTTTCGTGAAAGAATACTTTTTCTATTTCGATGGAATAATCTTTGCTTTTTCCACTGATACTGCTTCTAAGATATGCTTTTCCTGTTTTCACTTCTGATTTTTTTGCAATACTTATTTTTTTATCTGTAAAAAATTCTTTTTTGTTTTCTGTTATTTTTCCCAAAATTCCTCCGTTCGTATTCGCATATATCTCTCCAAGATAATTTTGCGAGCTATAATCAATCGTGCCAATTATTTCTCCAGGCATTCCTGATTTTCCCTTCAAAATCGAAGATATATTAGTTCGATACGCACTTCCACCCTCAATTAAAAAGCGGACACCAATATCTCCGTCATTAATTCCATGCCCAAGAGCTGCAAAAGTCCCATCCTCTCTTATAAAAGTAATCGTACCAATTCCCTGCGTATCATTTCGAATCCACACACCAATTTGATAACATTTATTTTTTGCAGAATATACGGGTTGTACTTTCACCTTTATCTTTTTGTTCTTACGCTTTAGTGTCAACACCACTTCTTTTTCTCCATTTTTCTGCAATAAGCGTATAAATTGCTGCTTTGTTGTGATATTCTGAGCGTTTAGTTTCAGAATATAATCCCCTTCCTTTATTTTACAGGATGCCGGAGAATTTTTCCCGTCAATCTGCTGGAGTCCTAATACAAGAATTCCTTCCGTTTTTATATAAATTCCGATTGGTATCCCTGATGCATACACTTTTTCCTCGCTTTTTTGTTCGGTTAGTCGTTTCCCCGTCTGAGATTTTGCCGAAACGGTTTCTTTTTGTGTAGAAAACACAGCTTCTGTCTGTAAAACGTGTCCATATTGCCCCATGATAGTTAGTATAAATACTAACAATACAATGTAAAACTGTTTTAATTTTTCCCTCATAAAAAATGCCCCCATATCTAAATTTTCACTTAGTATGGCAGGCATCTTCCTGTTTCAAACAGGCATATTTTACTGTTTTGCCAAAGCACGCATTTCTCTTGCATTTTGTAAAACGGCTTCTGTAATTTTCACTCCGCCTAACATTCGTGCAAGTTCTTTTACCGATTCTTCTTCTGATAATGGGTAAATATTACTGATTGTCGAATTGGCATCACTTGTTTTTTCGATTAAATAATGCGAATCTGCCATTGCAGCAATCTGCGGCAGATGTGTGATGGCAATAACTTGTCTTTTTTTTGCAATATAAGCAAGTCGTTCTGAAACTTTCTGTGCCGTTCTTCCACTGATTCCTGTATCTATCTCATCAAAAATCAATGTCTCAATATTTTCTTCATCTGCTAAAATAGACTTGATTGCCAGCATGATTCTGGACAACTCACCACCAGATGCAATCTCATGAAGCGGTCGTACTGCCTGTCCTGGGTTTGTAGAAATCATAAAGCAGACATTATCCTTTCCTAATGCAGAATAGTGTTCTGACTGTTCAAAAGCGATTTCAAAGACAACATCTAAAAAGTTAAGATCTAACAATGCTTCTTTAATTAATTTTGTTAACGGAATCGCTGCCTCTTTACGCAAAGCAGTCAATCTCTCACACTGTATATCCAGTTTTTCCTTTACTTTAGATAATTCCCTTTTTATTTCAGAAATATACTCCTCATAATTGGAAAGTTTTTCATATTTTTCAACACTGTTATCATGATATTTCTGTATTTTCTCTATAGAATCTCCATACTTTGCTTTCAAATGATTAATCAGATTCAAGCGTTCCTCTATTTCTGCAAATTGCTCTCCATCAAATTCCATGGAATCAATATAACTGGAAAGTTCTCTGTTAAAATCATTCAGCAAAGAATCAATGGTCTGCAACTGCTCTGTTAGTCCCCTAGCCTCGGCATCAAGATTAGACACCGTATAAAGCCGTTGTACGGCCGAACCAATGAGATCACCCGCACAACCGTTTTGCCCTGCTGTCACTTCATGAACAGCCGCACAGTCAGAAAGAATTTCTTTTGCATGGGATACTTTCTGGTACTCCGTTTCAAGAGATTCATCTTCTCCAGGGCGAAGTTGCGCTTCCTCAATTTCCTGGATTTCATATTTTAAAAATTCCATCTCCCGAATTCTTTGTTCCTCTCCCATATTTTGTTCGGAAAGTTTCTTTTGAAGTTCCTGATACTCATGATATAAGGAAGCGGTCTTTTCTTTTACAGGAGCGATTACACTTCGATGATAACTATCAATAATTTTCAAATGATTCTGCGGTTTTAAAAGAAGCTGGTTCTCATGCTGTCCACTTAGGTCAAGAAGAAGCGGCGAAAGTTCTTTTAATCTGCCAATTGTAACACTGATATCATTTACCTTATTAATAACTCTGTTATTGGTAATCCTCCTTGATATAATAATCTCTCCATCTTCAAATGGAATCTCAAATTCTTCCATCTTTTTTTGGACTGCCTGGCTTTTTGTGTGAAATATCAGTTCAATAAGTGCACTGTCACAGCCATGTCTTATCATATCTTTTGGTATTTTCGCACCAAGCGCAGATTGAATCGACCCAATGAGAATCGACTTACCTGCACCTGTTTCTCCTGTAAGTATATTGAGATGATCTGTAAAATCTACCTCTGTTTCCTCAATAAGTGCCAGATTTTTAACGT
>OGDN01001676.1_pt1 | contig 34021 bp, 32 predicted proteins | sample 1570271 | NCBI WGS metagenome assembly OGDN01 (sample SAMEA4384481, study PRJEB24528) | human gut metagenome | reverse complement strand
GCTTTGCATAAATTTTCTTTTGAATCTTTGTCTAACTTTTTGGGGTCAGTTCAATCACTCCGAGGCTGTTTTTTATCGGTAATTCTATTTCTATGATTATCCGCTTATTTCATCAGCTTTACCATAACGGCTTTCTGTGCGTGCAGGCGGTTTTCTGCTTCTTCAAAGATTTCATCAGCGTGAGCTTCAAATACCTTTTCGGTGATTTCTTCTTCCCGATGTGCCGGCAGGCAGTGCAGTACCATTGCATCTGCATGAGCCTGTGCCATTACATCATCGTTAATCTGATAGCCGTTGAAGGCAACCTTCCGCTTTTCTGCTTCACCTTCCTGTCCCATAGATGCCCAAACGTCTGTAATTACAACGTCTGCATCCTTTGCAGCTTCCAGCGGCTGATCTGTCAGTGTGAACTTGTCGCCGTATGCCTTTGCAAATTCCAGAACCTGTGGGTCTGGGTGATAGCCCTCTGGGCAAGCAATCGAAACTTCCATGCCCACTTTCAAACCGCCAACAATCAGAGAATTTGCCATGTTGTTACCGTCCCCAATAAAGCACATCTTCAAACCGTCAAATGTGCTCTTGCGTTCCCGAATGGTCATCAGGTCTGCGAGTACCTGACAAGGGTGGCTGAAATCGGTCAGTCCGTTGATAACCGGAATGCTGCCGTATTCTGCTAAATCTTCCACTTCTTTCTGTTCAAATGTCCGAATCATGATACCGTTCAGATACCGGGACAATACTCTTGCGGTGTCCTGTACCGGTTCGCCCCGTCCAATCTGCAAATCGCTTGCAGACAGGAACAGTGCATGACCGCCCAGCTGATACATACCAGTTTCAAAGGAAACCCGTGTCCGAGTCGATGCCTTCTGGAAAATCAAGCCGATGGACTTGCCCTTCAGGTACGGATGCGGAATGCTGTGCTTCAGTTCATACTTCAGCTGGTCAGCCAAATCCAGAATTTCCAGAATTTCTTCTCCGCTCAGGTCGAGCATCTTCAATAAATGTTTCATAACTTCATACGCTCCTTTTTTGATATTAAAAACTTACTTACTCAATACGTCTGCTAAGATGGCAACGCCACGATCCAATTCATCCTTGGAAATCGTCAGCGGTGGCAGCAACCGTACCCGGTCTTTTGCCGTCAGCAGCAACAGACCCTGTTCCAATGCAGCATTCACAACATCAATCGCCTTTTTATCTGCATCCAGCTGAATACCAACCATCAAGCCTAAGCCTGTAACTGCCTGTACATGCGGCAGCTTTGCCAGCTTTTCCCGCAGGTAAGCAGCCTTTTCCTGTACGCTTGCAAGGAAACCATCTGCGGTCAGTGTCTGCAAAACAGCCAGTCCACCTGCACAGCAAACCGGATTTCCGCCAAATGTAGAACCATGAGCGGACTTTCCCAGAACACCGGAACACTTTTCATTTGCCAGACAAGCCCCCATCGGCAGCCCGCCAGCAATCCCCTTTGCCAGCGTAACGACATCGGCATGATGTCCGAACTGTTCGCCAGCCAGCAATGTGCCGGTTCTGCCCATGCCTGTCTGCACTTCATCGGTCATGACCAGAATATCCCGCTTTGCACAACGGTCATAAATAGCATCGACAAAATCCTGTTCCAGTGCCATTACGCCGCCTTCGCCCTGTACATATTCAATCAGAATTGCACAGACGGTATCGTCCAGCTTTGCATCCAAATCGGCAATATCATTTGCAACGACATAGTCAAAGCCTTCCAGGAACGGGAAGAAATAGTTGTGGAACACGTCCTGTCCGGTTGCGGAAAGGGTTGCCATCGTTCTGCCGTGGAATGAATTCACCAGTGTCAGAATCTTATGCCGACCCTTTCCGTATTTGTCAAAACTATACTTTCTTGCCAGCTTGATGGCACATTCATTCGCTTCTGCACCGCTGTTGCAGAAAAACAAGTCGTGATATCCAGTTGCCTTGCAGAGTGCCTCTGCAAAATCTGCCTGTGCTTTTGTATAATACAGGTTGGAAGTGTGCTGCAAGGTCTGTGCCTGCTTGCAAACGGCATTCACCCATGCTTCGTTACAGTAGCCCAAAGAATTCGTTCCGATACCGCTTCCGAAGTCGATATACTGCTTTCCGGTTTCATCCTGACAGGATTCCTGCTTGCCCTGTTCCAATACAACTGGAAACCGGCCATATGTTCCCATAATATATTGATTTTGCTTTTCCTGTGTTGTCATGTCAAATTCCTCCTTTTTCTCCTGTTTCTATTTCCATCCACTGCAACGGCACGCAGACATTTTGTTTCGCTTTCCGATTTGAAAGAGAAACAAATACTGTTTTTCCGTCATCTCGCAGTGCTTGTATTTCCTGATAATCGGACGCTGTAACCGAATAGGACACCGTTACCGTCTGCCCTGGCGGAATACAAAGGTCGATATCATAATTATTCACACCAGCAGCGTTGATTTCCTCATAGAGCGAAATCGGCTGCAAAGAAAGATGCATCTTGCTGTTATCCGGCTGTTCGCTCTCCGTCACATAAATCTGCGGCAGGTATTTTTCCAGCGTATCGCCAACATTGTGCAGCGTCACCGTCAAATCATACAAAGAATCCGATTCTCCGGCATTTCCTGCAAAGAGTATTGCCTGTTCAATCTGAAGAGAACCGCTGCCCTCGAACGAGGATTTTTCTGCCACTAGTCGCTCTGTCCAATCACAGACCCGAGATTCCAACAGAATCAACACACACAAAGCCACCCAGAGCCATGCGAGCGGATGTTTTTTTACGCTGGGGATGTGTTTCTGAACACAGACATGTTTTTTCACTCGCATCCTCATACGTCCATGCCCTCCATATCGCTTGAATCGGTCACCGTCAGCGGTATTTCATAAACCGTCTGCACTGCTACGGCGTTCTGTGCATACCGATGGGAATCTTCGCTTTCTGTTCCAGCGAAAATACAGAGGTTCAGCTGTTCCAAATCTGTTTCTTCCGGCAACAGAAACAACAAAATTCCCGTTCCGTTATGTAGTTCCCAATCCACACCCATATCCGACAAGTCGCTCCAGATTGTATCACTGCCTGTAACATCGCCCAACGACAACGGCGTAATATACTGGTTTGCCTGTTCGAGTTTTAACGCAGCCCATGCAACATCATCGATTCGCTGTATGCTGCTGTCCGAACTTTTTCCGCTGCTCGTATAGGAAACTGCCAGATATTCGCCGGATTTTGGTGCAGTAATCAGCGTTTGCGGAAACAAATATGCCTGCTGAATGGTAAGCTGATAAGGTTCAATGGAAATGGTCTGCTGCATTTCTATCGTTTCCACTGGATAGGAAACCGGTTCAGAAGTCTGCTTCTGTCGCAGGTAAATCAGATTTTTTCCAATCCGATACCCGAAACTGCTCACCGTCAGCAGCAATCCAACCGTGAAAAGTACCGACAATTTTTTCAGCTTGCGTGATGGCTTTTTCGCAGTGGGCGGCGATGTTGCCGATTCCTGTTGGTGAACCGCCTGCTCTGTACTGCCCAGAATGACTTGCCCACAAAATGGACAAATCCAACCGTGCTGTTCATAATCAAATTTCTTTCCGCAAGAAGGGCAGTGTTGTTTCATGTTGTCCTCGTTTCTTTGTTGCTGGGTGTAGATGTTGGGATGGCTCTTAGAAAAACCGATTGCATTCGGTTCGGCAAATACGCTTCGCTGTTTGCCTTTGGAATCGCAATTGCCCCTGAAACCTTGTTTCGCATTACAGCCTTTTCAATTCAAAGGCAATTGCGATTCTTCCGATTTGCTCTTAGATTTTTGTTTGATTTCGTTGTTCCGTTCTGCTATTTGCTTCGCAAATGTGGGCTACTCGCCCACACCTCGGCAGCATTTTTGAAAAACTGCTGCACCGAAAAACTTTTCGGTTCATGCTTCGCATGTGCGATGTTTAGCGGAACTGTGTACCAATGCCTTCGCTGGATAGTGTTTCAATCAAGATGGAATGCGGAACTCTGCCGTCAATGATAGCAGTTTTCTTAACCCCTCTTCGAACGGCTTCTACGCAGCAATCAATCTTCGGAATCATACCGCCGGAGATAATGCCCTTCCGCTTCAGGAACGGTACTTCACTGACATTCACGTTTGGAATCAAGGTAGACGGGTCATCCTTATTCCGCAACAATCCAGCAATATCCGTCATCAGAATCAGATTTTCTGCACGCAGCTGTGCTGCAATCCGAGCAGCTGCGGTATCTGCATTGACGTTATAAGTCTGTCCCAGTTCATCAGAAGCAACAGTTGCAATAACCGGAATATAGCCGTTAGAAAGTGCATCTAAAATCGGCTGTTCATTGACACTGGTAATATCGCCAACATAACCCAAATCTTCGCCGTTTGCACCAAACTTGCGTTCTGCACGCAGCATATCGCCGTCAATCCCGCAAAGTCCCAATGCCTTGCCGTGATTCCGGCTCAGCAGTGTCACCAATTCCTTGTTGACCTTACCAGCCAGTACCATTTTTACCACATCAACGGTATCCTTGTCCGTATACCGCAAACCGCCGATGAACTTATTTTCAATGTGCAGACGGTTCAGCATATCGGAAATTTCAGGACCGCCGCCATGTACCAACACAACTTTTACTCCCACGAGGGACAGCAAAACAATGTCACTCATGACTGCCTGCTTCAGTTTTTCGTTGGTCATTGCATTTCCGCCATACTTGACAACTACAATTTTATCGTTGTACTTCTGAATATATGGCAGAGCATCTACCAGTACCTGTGCACGCAATTTATTATAATTTTCCTCCATTTGGAAAGTCCCCTTTCTCTTTTCGCTTATGAACGATAGTCCCCATTGATTTTTACATAATCATAGGTCAGGTCGCAGCCCCATGCGGTTGCAGTGCCTGCACCATCGCCGACAGAAACCAGAATCTGAATTTCATCTTCCAGCAAAATTTTCTTTGCTTCTTCTTCGGAGAATGCAACGCCTGCTCCATGTTCACAAACCAGTACCGAACCGGCACGAGATGCAAGCGTTACAGAAACAGCGTGGATATCAAATTCTGCCGGTGCATATCCAACGGCACACAGCACTCTGCCCCAGTTGGCATCTGCTCCGAACATTGCACACTTAAACAGCGGCGAACAAATCACGCTCTTTGCAATGATGATGGCAGTATCCAAATCCTTTGCACCGGATACCGTGCATTCCAACAGCTTGGAAGCCCCTTCGCCATCCTTTGCAAGCTTTCGAGTCAGGTTCATCATGACAATATACAATGCCTGCCGGAAAACGGCATAATCTGCATTCTGTTCGGTAATCTCTGCATTGCCAGCCAGACCAGACGCCATCACCATACAAGTATCATTGGTGGACTGGTCGCCATCGACAGACAAACAGTTATAAGTCACCTTTACGATATCGGACAGAGCTGTTTGCAGCAGTTCCGCAGAAATTGCAGCGTCTGTAGTGATACAATTCAAGGTCGTTGCCATGTTCGGGTGAATCATTCCGCTACCCTTTGCCATGCCGCCGAGGTGACAAGTTTTTCCGCCCAGTGTAAAGGAAACTGCCACTTCTTTAGAAACAGTATCTGTGGTCATAATTGCAGTTGCTGCCTCTAAATTTCCAGTTGGAGAGAGCTTTTCACACAATACTGGAATTGCCTTTTCAATCGGCTCTAACGGTAAAATCTGCCCGATGACACCGGTGGACATAACCATCACTTCTTCCGGTGCAATGCCCAGTGCATCGGCGGTCAGCTTACACATTGCTTCTGCCTTTTCTTCGCCGTCTGCATTGCAGGTGTTGGCATTCTTTGAATTGGCAATCAAAGCCCGAGCCTTTCCGCCTGTTGCAGCCAGGTGCTTCTTCATTACCAGAATGGGTGCACCCTTTACTTTATTCTGTGTATAAACCGCAGCGGTGTTACAGATGGTATCTGCAACCACCAATGCAATATCATTTTTTTCCTTGCCGATTTCTCCTTCGTTGCTGTCCGGAGCCATCGCCTTTTTGATGCCACAATATGTACCGCTTGCCTGAAATCCCTTTGCAGCACAGATTCCGCCATCCAGATAGGTATAGCCTTCAAATGCTTTCATGCTTGTTCCTCTTTCCCTGTTGGATTGCTCCTGTTTCAGGAGAATTGATTTTTCTTTTTCTGCCACACGCTGACAATCTGTTCCACCGTCTGCCGGACAAACGCATCCATCTGTTCCGCTGTAACCAAATACGGTTCCGGCGGTGCAACGGGTTCTGCATATCGCTCCCGCAATTCCTGCAACTTCAGCGTTAGCGTGTCTTCCGCATAATACGGCAAAACGCCTGCTCCAAAATTGCCCCTGTTTCAGGACAATTGATTTTCCTTTTTCTGCCACACGCAGACAATCTGCTCCACCGTCTGCCGGACAAATGCATCCAGCTGCTCCGCTGTAACCAAATACGGTTCCGGCGGTGCAACAGGTTCTGCATATCGCTCCCGCAGTTCCTGTAATTTCAGCGTTAGCGTATCTTCCGCATAATACGGCAAAACATCGTTCGGAAATGCCTTTGTTTGCTGTGCCAGTTCCCACGCTGGAAACGATTTTGCCTGTCGGCAAAACGCCTGCTCCAAATACGTCAAATTCTGCCGCAACAGTCCATCATAGGGTGTTCCGGTAAAATGGGCAATGCCCAACTTCTGCTTCAACGGCTTTAGAATCTGCCGAATCCATTCCACATCCGTCCGGAGATGGGCTTCATAGCCCCGATAAAATGCCGTTTGCTCCGGCGTTAATGCTGGATTTTGCAGGTATGCCCGACAAAACGCTTCTGCATCAATATCCCGTTTCTTTCCGGTCGGTGTCCAGTGGGTCGTTGCAGAATCCGGCACATAAATATGCGGAGATACCTCCACGCCGCCATCTGGTGCGAGATTCCCAACGACAAACGGCAATTCCGGCAGCGTTTGCAGCGGCTGCCAGCGATTCCGCAGGGCATCCGCTACCCGCAGATGGATGACCCACGTTGCCATTAGAGCAGTCCTGTGGTTTCATCAATGCCCATCATAATATTCAGACACTGAACTGCTGCACCAGATGCACCCTTTCCAAGGTTGTCCAGACGTGCACACAGCAATACTTGGTCAGCACTGCCGAATACAAAAATCTGCATCAGGTTTGTATCCCGTAAGTCGTTCGAGGACAGCTTGAACGGTGTCATTTCTTCGCTGGTGAGCAACGGCATCACCTTGACAAAGTTCTGTCCCTGATAGTGTTCTGCATACATTGCATGAACAGCTTCCGGTGTAACAGAATGTCCAGCAATTGCAGACTGTACGGATACGCAAACCACCATGCCGTTGAAGAAATCGTCTACAATCGGGGTAAACATTGGCTTGTTTGCCAGTCCGGAAATCTTCTGCATTTCCGGCAGGTGTTTATGATTGTTTGCCAGCCCATAAAACCGAGGGCTTTTTGACTCTTCCGGACAATCCGGCGACTGAATTTCTGCAATCATCTTATTGCCGCCGCCGCTGTAACCGGAAACTGCAAAGCACTGTACCGGATAATCTGCACCAATGATGCCATGCTGCACCATCGGATAAACCAACGCATTAAATCCACTTGCATAGCAGCCAGGAACGGCAACCCGTTTCGATGTCCGGATTTTCTCCCGATGTGCAGCGGACAATTCCGGAAAACCATATGCCCAGTCTGGATGGATACGATGTGCAGTGGATGCATCAATCACCCGCACATCTGGGTTTTCAATCAGAGAAACGGCTTCTCTGGCTGCTGCATCCGGCAGGCACAAAAATGTGTAGTCACTGCTGTTAATCAACCGTTTCCGTTCCGCAGCGTCTTTTCGCTTTTCCGGATCAATTTGCAGCAAAGTAATATCGTTCCGGTTTGCAAACCGGTCTAAAATTCGCAGACCAGTTGTTCCAGCCTGTCCATCAATAAATACATTTACGCCCATGCTTTTCTCATTCCTTTTCGTTCCGCAGCCCCAGCCAAACGCTTACCGCACAGGTTGCCAGAATCACAACAATCAGCCAGATTCTAGAAGCTGTCATACCCAGATTCCAGACCAGACCAATCAAGCATTCTCCCAGCACCAACACCAGCACAGCGAGCAGGCAGAGCGGAACAATCCATTTTAATCGATTTTTCATTGCAATTTTTACTTATTCCCAGCTTGCTAAAATATTCTTGACCTGTTCCAACTGAACAGCAACTGCCTTCGGAGAAGGGCCACCCTGAGAAACTCTGCCCTTTACGCAAGTTTCCAAGCTGATAGCATCATAAATATCCTCTGTAAACAGCGGTGTCATTTCCTGATAGGCTTCAAGCGGCAGAGTTTCGAGGGTCAGATTTTCCCGAATGCACTTCGCAACGAGTGTACCAGAAATCTTATAAGCATCCCGGAATGGCATGCCCTTCTTTACCAGATAATCTGCACAGTCGGTTGCATTGATAAAGCCCTTTGCAGCAGCTGCACGCATATTATCTTTCCGAACGGTCATGGTTGCAATCATCGGGATGAAGGTTTCCAGACACAGCTTCACGGTATCGACTGCATCGAAAATGGCTTCCTTATCTTCCTGCATATCCTTGTTATATGCCAGCGGTGTGCCCTTCATCATCACGAACAACGTCTGCAAATCACCGTAAACCCGAGCAGTCTTGCCCCGAATCAGTTCCGTGATATCCGGATTTTTCTTCTGCGGCATGATGGAAGAGCCAGTTGCAAAAGCATCGTCCAATTCAATGAACTTAAATTCCCAAGAGCACCACAGAATGACTTCTTCGGAGAATCGAGAAAGATGCATCATAATCAGAGAAATGGCGTTTGCCAGTTCAATACAATAATCCCGATCAGAAACGCCATCCAAGCTGTTTGCCATCGGAGCATCAAAGCCCAGCAGTTCTGCGGTCTGTTCCCGATTGATGTGGTAAGTTGTTCCTGCCAGAGCACCGCTGCCCAGCGGACAAACATTCATTCGCTTTTCGGTGTCATCCAGTCTGCCCAAATCCCGCAGCAGCATCTGTACATATGCCAGCAGATGATGTGCAAATGTCACCGGTTGTGCACGCTGCAAATGGGTATAGCCCGGCATTACCGTTTCGGTGTGCTGTTCCGCAACATTCACCAGTGTTTTGCAGAGTTTCCGCACCAGTGCCCGAATTTCTGCGATTTCTGTCCGCAGATACAACCGCAAGTCCAATGCAACTTGGTCATTTCTCGAACGAGAAGTATGCAGCCGCTTTCCGACATCGCCATACCGCTTTGTCAGTTCTGCTTCTACAAACATATGAATATCTTCTGCATTCGGGTCAAATTCCAGCTTTCCGCTGTCCAAATCGGCTAAAATTTCCTTCAAGCCCTGAATAATTTGTACACTGTCTTCCTTCGAAATAATACCGCAGTCGCCCAGCATGGTTGCATGTGCAATACTGCCTTCAATATCCTGCCGATACATTCTTGCATCAAAGGAAATGGATGAATTAAAAGCGTTTACGCCTGCATCAATTTCCTTTGAAAATCTTCCTGCCCATAAAGCCATACAATAATGTCCTTTCTATCGGTGCAGGATTCTTTCCTCTGCACCATCGAAAAAAGCCGGCATGGAAGCCGGCTTTTCTGTTGATTCGTCCTAAAAAATACAGCTGTTTACTTGCCACGCTTCTGGTCGAGCTTTGCCTTTACATGAATCGGCAGACCGAACAGATTGATAAAGCCTTCTGCATCCTTCTGGTTGTAAACATCTTCTGCATCGAAAGTTGCAACTTCTTCATCATACAGAGTGTACGGAGAAGTAACACCAGCGTTGATGATATTGCCCTTGTACAGCTTCAGCTTTACATCACCAGTTACTGTCTTCTGGGTTTCGTTGACAAATGCAGTCAGAGCTTCCCGCAGCGGTGTATACCACTGACCGTTGTATACGATGTCAGCAAACTTAATGCTCAGGTACTGCTTGACTCTTGCAGTTTCCTTGTCCAGTGTGATGGTTTCCAGAACATCGTGTGCGTGGTACAGAATCGTACCGCCCGGTGTTTCATAAACACCTCTGGACTTCATACCAACCAGACGGTTTTCCACGAGGTCAGCCAGACCGATGCCGTTTTCGCCGCCCAGCTTGTTCAGGGTTTCAACGATTTCAACGCCGCCCATTTCCTTGCCGTCAATAGCAGTCGGGATACCCTTTTCAAAGTGAATGGTTACATAAGTCGGCTTGTCCGGAGCATCAATCGGAGAAACGCCCAGTTCGAGGAAGCCTTCCTTTTCATACTGCGGTTCATTTGCCGGATCTTCCAGATCCAGACCTTCGTGAGACAGATGCCACAGGTTCTTATCCTTGGAGTAGTTGGTTTCCCGGTTAATCTTCAGCGGAATGTTGTGTGCTTCTGCATAGTCGATTTCTTCGTCACGGCTCTTGATCGACCATTCTCTCCACGGAGCGATGATCTTCATATCCGGAGCGAATGCCTTGATTGCCAGTTCAAACCGAACCTGGTCGTTACCCTTACCGGTTGCACCGTGGCAGATGGCATCTGCACCTTCTTCGAGTGCGATTTCAGCCAGCTTCTTGCCGATGATCGGTCTTGCAAAAGAAGTACCCAGCAGATACCGGTTTTCATAAACAGCACCAGCCTGTACGGTCGGGAATACATAATCGTTTACAAATTCATCCTTCAAATCCAGAACGATGAGCTTAGAAGCACCGGTCTTGATTGCCTTTTCTTCCAGTCCGTCCAGTTCTGTACCCTGTCCAACGTCAGCAGAAACAGCGATGACTTCGCAGTTATTATAATTTTCTTTCAGCCACGGAATAATGATAGATGTATCCAGTCCGCCCGAATAAGCCAGAACGACTTTTTTAATTTCCTTTGCCATAGGGAACGCCTCCAGTTTTGTTTTCAAAATTGTCATCAGCAATCATCCGCCGGAAAGCAGCGGTTGTGCTGTCACTGCTTTCTATTATACACGCTTTTTTGGAAATGTCAAGCATTTCTGTATAAATATGCATGAAAAATTTTTGTTAACCGCTCTTTTATGAATAATATTCATTTTAAATGAATATTTTGGAGCGTTTTCCTGCATATATGCATTTCCCATGCATAAAGCCCACAAAAACAGAAAACGCTGTCCCCCACTCCAACAGAGCAGGCACAGCGTTTCTTCTGATAAAACTTTTCATTTCTTACAGATTTTGCAAATCATCGGCTCAGGCATCCGTTCTTTCATAGGCTGCCAGAATTTCACCGACAAATAATTTATGCAGTGGGTCGGTGTTATACCATCTCTGGTAAGTTTCCGGAATCAAAAATCCCTCCGGCTTCAGCATATCGGTATACTGTTTCTTGCAAATCAGAACCAGCTTTGCTTCTGCAAACGTTGCAATGCTGCACACTGGGATTCCTCAACGTGAATACTTTGGAGCATTTTTCTGTATATATGCATTTCCCATGCATAAGCCCACAAAAAACAGAAAACGCTGTTCCCCACTCCAACAGAGCAGGCACAGCGTTTCTTCTGGTGAAACTTTTCATTTCTTGCAGATTTTGCAAATCATGGGCTCAAGCATCCGTTCTTTCATAGGCTGCCAGAATTTCACCGACAAATAATTTATGCAGCGGATCGGTGTTATACCATCTCTGGTAAGTTTCCGGAATCAAAAACCCCTCCGGCTTCAGCATATCGGTATACTGTTTCTTGCAAATCAGAACCAGCTTTGCTTCTGCAAACGTTGCAACACCATCCAGTTCGACTGGTGTCAGACCTGTTTCCTTTGCCTTGTCGTAATCTCTGCCGGAATGCGTGCCACAAAACTGCAACGCTGCACGCTGGGATTCCTCAAAAAATGACACACTGAAACAGTCGTTCTGCTCCATAAACGGAAGGGTATGTCGATTCGTCCGAACACCACAGAGGAAAGACGGCTTTCCCCACATTTCACCCATAAAGCCCCATGATGCGGTCATGGTGTTATAATCGGACAGACCGCCGGCGGTCAGTAAGTACCACTGTTTTCCAATCATATCAAATGGATTCCACTGGATTTCGGAAAGTGTTTTTTGTTCAAACTGCATATTGATTCAGCCTCCTGCATAAAATATATTTATGCGGCTTTTGGAATCTGGATGTTCCGCTTTCCAAAAACCGGAGGGAATCCAAATTCGCTTATGCCCACCGCCGTTTATTTCGGCGGTATTGCAGCCGCAATTTATCCGTAATCAACGCAATAAATTCGGAGTTGGTCGGCTTGCCTTTTGCCGTATTGACCGTATATCCGAAGAAAGTATTTAACGTATCCAAGTCGCCCCGATCCCATGCAATTTCAATGGCGTGGCGAATTGCACGCTCCACACGGGACGAGGTGGTATCAAAATGTTTTGCCACTGCGGGATAGAGCATTTTTGTGACGCTCTCCAACAATTCCTGATTGTCAATCGAAAGCAAAATGGCTACCCGCAGATAATGATACCCTTTGATGTGTGCAGGGACACCCAGCTGATGAATCGTTTCGGTTACAACGAACTCCAAATCTTCTTCTATCTCTTTGGTTGGTTCTTTCTGGTCGCCCTGTACCAGCCGAATGATTCTCTGTCCCAGCATCTCCAAATTGAACGGCTTCAGCATAAAATAAGATGCACCTGACTCCATCGCCTGTTTCTCTATAAATGCACTATCATATGCTGATGTTACAATAAAATAGGGTTGCTTGCCCGTTCCGGAACGGACACGCCGCATGAGTTCCATCGCATCGAGATTCGGTAAAACCGCATCCACGATGACTACATCCGGTGCGTCATGCTGAATCGCATCGACGAGTGTCCGTCCATCCTTTCTTCTGGTGATGACATACAGACCGGCTGCCCGCAGGCTGCTGGCACATGCGATGCCGTATTCCGCACTGTCATCACCAATCAAGACTTTGATTTTGCTGTCCATTTTGGGGTCTCCTCCCTTTTTCTCAACCTACTAGTATCATTTTAACACAATTACAACATTTCTGCAAGAGAAGATGTTGTCGATTTTTGTCAAAAAAGAGAGAATTCCATAAAATATCACAAAATCGACAACGGGTTTTTCATAACAATTCTATGATTTTTCATTTTTTACAGATTCTCGCAGACAAATGAAACGGATTTGCGACATTCTTGTTACATTTTCCAATCATTTTAGAGATTTGGACAAGCTGCCGATTTTCCGGATTGTTCCATCCAAATTACCCGGTCATTTGCCTACAATAATCGCCCCAAATCGGTACATAGTATTCTCAGAATGCAAGGGTTGCATTCTAGATTTGAAGAAAGAAGGTTCTTTATGCAAACATGGTTTCGCCGCCTTGCTGCGGCAATGCTGCTGACAGTGCTTCCCGTCTATGCAGCTGCCGGATACTATGCCTGGCGGCTGCCGGACAGCTATTATGTCCGGAATGGTTCTGCACTGGCACTCTCCACCGCCCTGCACATCACCGCAGAATCTGAACCAGAACAAGTTAAGGCTGCCTTTTCCAGCACCGCTGCAACCGAAGAACAGTGTACACTATGTCTATTCGGCATTGTTCCAATTAAGACTGTTTCGGTACAAACCATTGCAGCTCCGTCCTTTGTCCCCTGCGGTCAGCCGTTTGGCATTAAACTGCACATGGATGGTGTCATGGTCGTGGGATTCGGAAACGTCACCAGTACCGATGGCACTTGCTGTCCGGCAGAAGATGCCGGCTTTCAAAAAGGCGATATGATTCACGCCATCAACACTGTTCCTGTCAACAGCAGTGAGGAGGTACAAACTTCCATTCGCAATGCTGGTAGCGAACCGCTCTCGATTACCATTCAACGAGAGGGAAAAGAACAGACTTTAACGGTGCATCCCGTCTATTCCACCGCTGACCAGCAGTATGAAACAGGGCTATGGGTACGGGACAGCACTGCTGGCGTTGGCACATTTACGTTCTACGAGCCGGAAAGCGGTGCATTTGGCGGACTGGGGCATCCCATCTGCGACACGGACACCGGAACGTGTATCCCCATCTCAGAGGGCGAAGCCTGCCCTGTTCAGATTCAAGGCGTTCAAAAGGGCAGTGCCGGAAAGCCGGGGATGTTACAAGGACAATTTTTAGACGATGCCGAACCATTCGGCAAGCTGCTCTGCAACAATCGCTGTGGGGTATTTGGCATGCTGAATCAAAATCCAGCCCCGAACACGGAAGCGATTCCCATGGCATTCAAGCAGGAAGTTGTCCCTGGAGAAGCAACCATTCTTTGCACCATCTCTGGCACAGAACCCGCATCGTATACCATCGAAATTGAAGAAATTGATTACAATGGCAGCGACAGCACACAAAATATGGTGCTCTCTGTCACAGATCCTACCCTGTTACAGGAAACTGGCGGAATCGTACAGGGGATGAGCGGCAGCCCAATTCTGCAAAATGGAAAACTCGTCGGTGCTGTCACGCATGTATTTGTCGATGACCCGACCAAAGGGTATGGGATTTTCTGTGAAAACATGGTGCGGTTCGGACAAGTTGGCTCGTAACCGCCCCCACTCACCCAAAAAAGCATATAAAAAACCTCACAGAAGAACGAATGCCCTTTCGGGTGTTCTCTCCTGTGAGTTTTCACGAAATCTCGTGATTCATTCAGATTGTGCTTACCAATTGTGAAAAGGCAACATACTGTTATCTTGTTTCTTCGCTAAAGCCACTTTCTACCAGTTCTACCAGTGCATTTACAGCAGCCTGTTCATCTGCACCATCAGCGATAATCTTGATCTGTGTACCGCCAATGATTCCCAAGGACAAAATGCCCAGCAGGCTCTTCGCATTTACACGACGTTCTTCCTTTTCGATCCAGATAGAGGAACGGAATTCGTTCGCCTTCTGAATAAAGAATGTAGCCGGTCTTGCATGCAGACCAACCTGATTCTGTACCATTACATCTTTACTGTACATAAACAAACTCTCCCATCTTACTTATATATTGAAAATTTACTTTCCCAACCTCATTGCAGCTTTCGGCTGCGAGTGCCTTTCACTGTTCTTATTATAGCGGATTTTCCCAGGTCTGTCAACGCACAATTTGCGAAAAAAGGTGCTTTTCCAAAAAAATTCTATGCATTGTCGCAAACGCTGTTGCACAATCCAGCCCATTTTGTGTATAATCACAACATTAAAAACTGTTGATTTTTTTCACTCACAGTTTGTTAAAATGGGGTAACTGTTTTTCTCTATTTTTTGTCAACATACTTTGCATAAAGATCCGGACGTTTCTCTTTGGTTTCCTGTAAGCTGGCAGCAAACCGCCAAGTTTCAATATTTTTGTGGTGTCCAGACAGTAAAACTGGTGGAACAGCCTGCTCATGCCAGACCTCTGGACGGGTATACTGCGGATATTCCAGCAAGCCGTTATAATGGCTCTCCTCTTCAAAACAGACAGCATCTGGCAACACGCCCTCGCACATTCTTGCAACGGCATCCGTCAGAACCAATGCTGGCAGTTCTCCGCCAGTCAGCACATAGTCCCCGATGGAAATCTCCTCGTCTATTATGGTATCCAAAATTCGCTGATCAATTCCCTCATAATGCCCGCAAAGCAAAAATAAATGCGGCAGCTGCGATAATGCAACCGCTTTCTGCTGCGTGAACACGCTGCCTTTCGGCGAAAGATAAATACAATGCGGCTTGGACTCTCGTTCTGCACAGACTGCCTCCCAGCAGCGATAAATCGGGTCTGCCTGCATGACCATGCCTCGTCCGCCGCCATACGGCACATCATCCACACGCTTGTGCTTGTTCAGCGTATAATCCCGAATATTCCAGCACTGCACGGAAATCGCACCGCTTTTCTGTGCTCTGCCGAGAATGCTCTCCTGTAAAACCGCATCACACATTTCCGGAAACAGGGTTGCAATGTCAATTTGCATCCAATAAGCCCTCCAATGGTCGAATTTTCATGCAGTGTTCTTCTATGTTTGTTTCTACAATGACATCCGGAATGGCTGGAATCAAAAGTTCCTTTCCACCCTCTGCCTGTACGACATAGACATCATTCGCTCCGGTTTGCAGGACGTCTTTCAGTGTTCCGTAAGCCGTTCCATTGTCTGCATCTATAACATCCAGACCAATCAAGTCCTGAATGAAATACGTTCCCTCTTCCAGTTCAACATCTTCCCGATTCAGGTATAAAATCTGATTGCGGAGGGTTTCTGCCTGTTCTGGGGTGTCATAACCTTCCAAGTGCAGCAGCACCATGTTTTTTTGTGGGCGAGCGTGGGATACTTCCACTTCTTTCTTCTCTTTTCCCAAGTATAACACCGGAAATTCACATAGAAATTCCGCATCATCACACCAAGGCTGTACCTTTACATCGCCACGCAGCCCATGCAGGGTGACGATTTTTCCAATCTCTAAATACGATTTCATCTGCGTTTCTCTCTCCTTACTGCCGTTCATAATATGCCATGCCGGCGGACGGTTCAAAATAGGTTCGCAGGTAACCGTCCACGGAAACCACCACAAATTCATTGGTATCGGCTAAATAATACACGTCGTCGCCGTCCTCTGATTCATACTTGTGCAGAACTTCCGGATTTGCAATGACGGCATTCGCTGCCGCTTCATAGGCGGCTGCACTGTCAAATCCCATTTCAATTCCATGCTTTTCATAATGGCTTTCCAATAATGCATCTGTTCGGAATGTATAATAGGATGCCCCTTTTGCATCCGAAACCAGCGTCATTGCCGAAGCAGATTCCGTCTGTGCTGGTGCTGTTGTCTGCATGGAAACCGTCGTGGTTTCGGTCGCTGCGGTGGTCTGATAGGTTTCGGTTGCGGCAGCCGTGGTTTCCGAACCGGAGGCAGTCAGTGCATCAGATGAAGATGATTCTTCCGGCGAATCCTGCAAATACTGCACGCCGGTAATGCCGCCAATCAGGACGAACAAGGCTGAGGCGATGGTAATTCCAATCTTTTTCGGATTCATAAGGGGATCGCTCCTTTCAAAAAGTTCTGCTTACAAAAACAGACGTGCCGTTTCCGGTACGCCTGTTCTGCGGTGATTCAATCAATTTCAACTGCAATTTTCTGATTGCTCTTTGCAGCACCAGAACGCATGATGATCCGAATCGCACGGGCAATTCTGCCCTGCTTGCCGATGACACGACCCATATCGTCTGCCGCAACGTGCAGATGATATACAATCACGTCTTCTTCATTCGGTGCGTCTTCGGTAATTGCAATTGCAGACGGATCTTCTACCAGACCAGCTACAATTGTCCGTAATAATTCCTGCATGATGCTCCTCCTTCTCTCAGAAAGGGAAAACGGATGTCAGCACTGACGATTCCGTTCCGGCTCATCCATTCTTCTTAGAGAATGCCTTCCTTCTTCAGGATGCACTTTACAGAATCGGTCGGCTGTGCACCGTTACCCAGCCACTGCTTTACCTTGTCAGCGTCAACAACAACTGCTGCCGGATTCTTGGTCGGGTCATAAGAACCGATTTCTTCGATGAATCTGCCATCTCTCGGGTACCGTTCATCTGCTACTACGATACGATAAAAAGGAGCCTTCTTTGCACCCATTCTTCTCAGTCTGATTTTTACTGCCATTTTGGTTTCCTCCATGTTACTCTTGTAATTTTTTATTGGCACACGCTCCGAAAGCGTGCAATCTATCTCCAGCAGTTAACCTGCGGGAATGCATGTTATTTTTTCGGCATCAGCCCCGGCGGAACGCCTGGAATGTTACCCGGAATACTGTTCTGGAGCTGTTCCAGATTCATGCCGGCAAGCTGCTTTCTGGCACGCCGACCCAATTTTCCGCCCTTGCTGCCAAACTGTTTCATCATCTTCTGCATCTGTTCGAACTGCTTCAACAGCCGATTGATTTCTTCCACCTTTGTACCGCTGCCGGCTGCAATTCGCCGCTTGCGGGATGGATTGATGATGGAGGGCTTTGCCCGTTCTGCCTTGGTCATTGAAGTAATCATTGCTTCGATTCGGACAAACTGTCTGTCATCCAGATCGACATCTTTCATCTTATCGCCGACACCCGGCAGCATTCCAATAATCGACTTGAGTGAACCCATTTTCTGAATCTGCCGCAGCTGATCCAGCAGGTCATTCATATCGAACTTGTTTTCTTCCAGTTTCTGTGCCAGTTTTCTGGCATCTTTTTCATTGACGGTGCTTTCTGCCTTTTCAATCAGTGTCAGCACATCGCCCATCCCCAGAATACGGGATGCCATTCGTTCCGGATGGAACGGTTCAAAATCATCCAGCTTTTCGCCCATGCCGACGTATTTAATCGGCTTGCCGGTTACTGCCAGAACGGACAAAGCTGCACCGCCACGGGTGTCAGAGTCCAGCTTCGACATCAAAACGCTGTCGATTCCCAACGCATCATCAAATGCCTTTGCAACATTGACGGCATCCTGACCCGTCATCGCATCGACAACCAACATGATTTCATCTGGATGGGTGAGTTCTTTCAGCTGCTTCAATTCTTCCATCAACTCTAAGTCGATGTGCAAGCGTCCGGCGGTATCCAGAATGACAACGTCATGCCCGTGGTCTTTTGCAAACTTCATCGCTTCTTTTGCAATAATCATCGGGGAAATCTGTCCCATTTCAAATACTTTTACGCCAGCCCGTTCGCCAACGACCTGCAACTGATGAATCGCAGCCGGACGATAAATATCACACGCAACGAGGAGCGGATAATGTCCCTCTTTTTTCAGCATCTTTGCCAGCTTTGCTGCATGGGTCGTTTTACCAGAACCCTGCAAACCGCAGAACATAATCACACACGGCGGCTTTGACGGGAAATTGATGCGTGCATTGTTGTTGCCCATCAGGGCACACAATTCTTCGTTTACAATCTTGACAACCTGCTGTGCCGGAGTCAGGCTGTTTAACACTTCTTCTCCGACCGCACGGGCAGAAACCTTTGCTACAAAATCCTTTACGACTTTATAGCTGACATCGGCTTCGAGCAGTGCCATCCGGACTTCCCGCATGGCTTCCTTTACGTCTGCTTCTGTGAGCTTTCCGTGCGAACGCAGTTTTTTGAACACGTTTCCAAGCTTATCTGACAATCCTTCAAACGCCATGGTGAAACCCTCCCTGCTGTCGTTTTTCATTTAGAGCAGCTCTAAGCCCGCTTCCACACAGCTGCAAATCGCAGCACAGGCATGCTGTACCGCAGGTTCGGCACGATTGGCTGCCAGTGTTTCCGCTGTCTGGGCAATTGCCGCATAATTTTGCCGCAGTGCACAGAGTTTTTCTGCAAATTGCAGCTTTTCTTCCATATCATTCAGCACTTGTTCGCTGCGTTTTACGCTATCCCGCACAGCCTGCCGGGTTGTCCCCGTCAGGGCGGCGATTTCGCCAAGCGACAAGTCTTCGCTGTAATAATGCGTCATCATTTCTTGCTGTCGGGGGGTCAAGAATGCCCCATAGCAATCCAATAAGAGAATGATTCGCAAATCTTTTGCCATGTCCAGCCCTCCGTTATCTGTAAAGGTAGACTGCTTTACAAGTATAACGGATTTTTCGGGATTTGTCAAGGGGGTTTTACAATTTTTTTCAGAGATTCAACTTTCTGCACACTTTTTGCGGGTTCTGTCGCTTTTTCTGTAATTATGCACAAAAGCAGGGTTCTTTTTTCGACACAAGATAAATGTTTCCACGTTTTTTTCACGGTTTATCTGCATTTACATTGACTTTCCCCCAGAATTCTGCTATACTATAAACAATATGCAGCAGAATTTCCAATCGGGAAATCAAACCTGCAAACCGACAAGCGACACCGCAAAAAAAAGCGGTGTCATGCAGAAAGGACGATTTTTTATGACGTTTTTTGAAATGTTTGACGCAGCAAAAGCTGGATTTGCAAACGCCAATGTCAGCGGTCTGAATGGTCACGTTGCCATTCAGATTGAAGTAACCGAGGATGGCTGTGGCATCTTCTATGCAGAAATAACCGATGGGGTACTAAATGTACAGCCGTATGATTATCGTGATAACACTGCCGCAGTTACCCTGCCGCACAGCACTTTGTTTGCACTGCTGCGGAGAGAAACCACACTGCCGGAAGCCGTTGCACAGGAAAAGGCATTTGTACAGGGCTGCATGGAATCTGCTGCAAAGCTGTTTGCTGCTGTACCAGCTCCAAAGAAGGCAGAAGCTCCGAAAAAGGAAGCTGCTCCGGCAGAAGAAAAGAAGCCGGCTTGCTGCAAGGCAACTGCTGCTGAAACCAAGAAAGAAACCACTTGCAAGGCTGCTGCTACTCCGGTTATTGAAGAAAAGAAAGAAGCTGCAACTACTCCTGTAAAGGCTACCGCTCCGGTCGTAGAAGAAAAGAAGGAAGCTGCTGCAACCACTGCAAAGGCTGCTGCTCCGGTTGTAGAAGAAAAGAAGGAAGCTGCTACCGCTACCACAACTACTACAACTGCACCGAAAACCGCTGCTGCAAAGACAGTCAACAGAAAGGCAACTTCCAAGCCAATGACCAAGCACAACAGCAGAAGAAAGTAAGCATTTTCTCTTTCAATTTCAATGCGAAACAAATAGAATTCCCAGCATGGTTGATTTTCCACAAACTGTGCTGGGAATTTTTCTTTTTCCAATTGCTTTTCCCCATTTTGCAGAATTTCTCTGAAAATACGGACTGCTTTCAACGAATTTTCCACATTGCCTGTGACTGTTTCGTTTTGAGAAACCCAGCATTTCAGCTGCTTTTTGCTTTGATTTTGTTTCAAATAAGCAAAAGAAAAAAGACCTTTGCCGCCGGTTCGTTCCGGCTGCACAGGTCTTTTTTTCGTCATTTTTGTAAGAGAGCTTGCATTAATAAATCGGCAGTGCTGTGTAATGACCAATCAGGTGCTGTAAAATAACAGCAACGTCTGCTTCGTCCAGCACGCCATCTGCAACACAATCGGCATTTGCCATTTGTTCATGGGATAAAAATACCATACCATTGATGTGCTTTTGCAGAAGAACGGCATCAATTGCAGTAACTTCGCCGTCACCATCGACATCCCCATACAGGGTTGCAGCAACGCCATGATTCTTGTTGTCATCAATTGCAGCTGCGGTGGTCGTTGTAACGGTTTCTTCGGTTGCAGAAGTTTCGGTTTCTGTTACTTCTGCGTCCGTTTCTACAGTTGTCGTTTCTTCCATTGTGATTGCTTCTGTAGTTGTGGTTGTTTCTTCTGTTGTAGTGATTTCTTCAGAAATGGTTGTCATTTCTTCCGTTGTGGTTGTGGTTTCAGTAGTAGTGGTGGTTGTTTCTTCTTCCGGAACGGTTGTCACATCCGGCATTACCGTCAAGTAATCCATGGAGCAATAACCGTCCTTGCCCTCATACGTTACGGCTGCCCAGCTTCCATTTGCCATTGTTACAGTAACCACTGCATTTCTCGGCAGGGTTGCAACAACAGAAGCAGAAGTGGACGGATTACTTCTCAGATTCAGAGCGGAAGCAGTTACAACATAAGTACCTGCATAGCTGTCCGAAAATTCAGAAGTAACCACAGTAGTTGTTTCCTGTGTCGGTTCGTCGGTTGGGTCGGTAACTGGAGCGGTGGTTTCCGTATCTCCGTCACCAATGTTCATACTCAGAAGGCTCTGATAAACCATGTTGGTACGCTGTACAAACGCAGCGTCCGAATTGTAGTTGTCATTCATTGCGGCACGATACATATCATCCAGAGAAACTGCACCGTAAGAACCAGCATAGCCGGCTGCACGGGAAGCAATTCTGGAAGCGATGCCGCTGCCAAAGTTGTAAATATCGGCATACATGACCAATGCACCTTCGCTCACCAGTCCTTTATTCTGACCGGAAACGATGTAACCCTGTACATCAGAATAAGCGAGTGCGTCCTGTGCTGCAATACCAGCATCCGTTGTCAGCAGTGTTGCAACGGCACTTCCCTCAGAAACTGTGAATGTTCTGTAATTCCAGTTTGAAGAAGACAGGATTTCATTGTAAAGGGTGCTGCCCAGAGTGGACTGGGACAAGTCCGGAGCACTATAGCAAATGCTCTGGAGTAAGCCCAGTGCCCGACCAGCGTGCCATTGCAGCTTTCCGATGCTGACGGCACCGCAGTCGTTGCGGTTGACTGAGCCATAAGAACCTTCATGGGACATGATACAGGAGATTGCAGTAGATGTCATCTCGTCAAGGGTTGCTGCCGCAGTATGTACTGCACCGCCAATCAGAGATAACAGCAGCAGAAGAACCGTGATACAGGAACAAGCGACTGCTGAAAGTTTTTTGAACATAACGTATACTCCTTTTGTTGATTCACTTCAGGTGCGTATACAGCAGTCTATGGCTGCATCGCTTGTACGGCAGCCGAAACACGCCGTCCGGTCTGTCGGCAATGCAGTTGTTCGATGCAGGGAAAAACGTGGAAGCAGACTTGCCCGGATTCGTTGCAACAGGGTGCATTGTCCTGCAAAACCTACCGTTGTCGGAAACAGCCTGTCGAGCTTCTGGGTTTCTCTCTGTCCCGATCGCCTGCATTGCAAAAGAAAACGGCATTGTTTTTGATAAAAACTTGCCGTCCCCCACGGCAGAAAAGATGGTTCATTTCTGTACCGTACTGCCCTTATTATAGCACACTTGTAACCGTTTTGCAAGACTTTTTCATCGGTTTTTTCCGTTCTTTATCGAGAAAGTACAGTTGGAAATCCAAAAAATTCGACAATTTTGTGCAAAAAATACAAAAAAATCTGTTGATTTCACACGGGAATCGCCGTTTTCCCAACAATTCCCGGTTCTATCCGAGTCTTCTTTTTTCCAGAATTCCCCACTGATCTTGGAAATCCGCATGAGAATTTACAGAATTTTACTTGTACCCGAAACAATTCCATGCTACAATAAAAAAAGCATTTGCGGGGATCATAAACCAACACTTTTATTTTATGTGTTGGCTTTTTATCCGTTTTCTTTGATGCCTGCTGTATTTTCTGCCCTTCCTGTCGGAAAAGTTTGGCGAAAACAGCAATTGCAAATGCACCAAAAACAGAGTATAATAAATATAATTAGTGGTATCAACGATGCAGGTGCCGCTTCCCCTGCCGGCAATTCTCGCACGGCAATACTAGGATTCATTTTTTCATGCATCGAGGAACGGAGAAAAAATTTATGGAGAAAAAACAACTCACGCAAAAAGAGGAACTGAAACAGCAGTTCATCGACCGTTTGCAGCTGGATTGCAGCGTTTCCCCGGATGAAGCTTCCGACAGCCAGATTTATCAGGTTCTGTCTGCAATGATGGTACAGCGTCTGAAGCATATGCGGCAGCACTTCGTCAACAAGACCAATTCCATCGGCGGAAAGAAAGTTTATTATCTTTCCATGGAATTCCTGATGGGTCGTTCCCTCAAGACAACTTTATACAACCTCGAACTGGTAGACGATGTGACTTCCATTCTGAATGACTATCACATCAACATCAACCAGATTTATGAACAGGAACCGGATGCTGGTCTGGGTAACGGCGGTCTGGGCAGACTGGCTGCTTGCTATCTGGATGCAATGGCAACACAGGGTATTCCTGCAACCGGTCATTCCATCTGCTATGAATACGGTATCTTCCGTCAGGAACTCCAGGACGGCTGGCAGACGGAATTCCCGGACAACTGGCTGCCGGGCGGCTCTGTATGGCTCGACCCGAAGCCGGATGAAGCCATTGAAGTACACTTTGAAGGCGAAATTCAGGAATACTGGCAGGATTCCTATCACTACCTCTCTCACCACAACTACAACACCGTACTGGCAATTCCGTACGACCTGTATGTTTCTGGTTACGGCAGTGAAGGCGTTTCTGCACTGCGTCTGTGGCAGGCAAAAGCTCCGAGCTTTGATATGAAGTCCTTCAACGAAGGAAACTATGCAAGTGCATTGAGCCAGAACTCCATGGCAAATGCAATTTCTAAGGTTCTGTATCCGAACGACAACCACCTCGAAGGAAAGTCCCTGCGTCTGCGTCAGCAGTACTTCCTGAGTGCTGCTGCCATCGGTGACATCGTAAACCACCACATGAGCGTATACGGCACACTGGATAACCTGCACGAAAAGGTTGCCATCCACATCAACGACACCCACCCGACCCTTGCTATTCCGGAACTGATGCGGGTTCTGTTGGATGACTGCGGTTATACTTGGGATCACGCTTGGCACATCGTTACCAATACCTTTGCTTACACCAACCACACCGTTATGGCAGAAGCACTGGAAAAGTGGGATGTGAACCTTGTAAAGCAGATTATTCCGAGAATCTTCCAGATTATCGTAGAAATCAACAACCGTTACTGTGCAAGCCTGATGGAACGCAACGGTGGCGACAGTGCAAAGACCACCAGAATGTCCATCATCAAGGACAATCAGATTCACATGGCAACCCTGTGTGTAATGGCTTCTCACAGCGTCAATGGCGTTTCTAAGCTGCACTCCGAAATCATCAAGGAATCTGTTTTCCATGATGAATATCTGGATACCCCGAACAAGTTCAAGAACGTTACCAATGGTATTGCTTACAGAAGATGGCTGTATCAGTCCAATCCGGGTCTGACCAAGCTGCTGCGGGAAAAGATTGGCAACAAGTTCTTGGTAGACGGCAGCGAACTGAAGAAGCTCGATGTCTTTGAAAATGACAAGGCTGTTCTGGCACAGCTGCGGAAAATCAAGAAGGAAAACAAGGAACGCTTCGCAAAGTATGTTAAGCAGAAGAGCGGTGTCCTTCTGAACACGGACAGCATCTTCGACGTACAGGTAAAGCGTCTGCACGAATACAAGCGGCAGCACCTGAATGTCATGAACATTCTGGCTCAGTATCAGTACTTGCTGGATCATCCGAACGCTGACTTTGCTCCAAAAACCTACATCTTCGCTGCAAAGGCTGCTCCGGGTTACTATCTGGCAAAGCAGATCATCAAGATGATCTGGGCATTGTCCGAAGAAATCCGCAAGAATCCACGCATTTCCGAAAAGCTGTCTGTTTACTTCCTGGAAGATTACAAGGTTACCCTGTCTGAACTGCTGATGCCGGCAAGTGATATTTCTGAACAGATTTCTCTGGCTGGTACAGAAGCTTCCGGTACTGGTAATATGAAGCTGATGCTGAACGGTGCAATCACACTGGGTACGCTGGACGGTGCAAACATCGAGATCGGTGATGCAGTTGGTTCAGATAACATCCTCATCTTTGGTATGAAGACCGAAGAAGTCAATGCCCTCAAGGCACAGGGTTACCATCCGGGTGCATACTACGAACAGAATCCGATTATTCACAGCTGTATCGACCGGATGTATGCTGGCATCAACGGCTGCAAGTTCGCAGAAGTTGCAGATTCCCTGAAGAACATTGACCCGTATATGGTTCTGGCTGACTTTGATTCCTATGCAGCTGTTCAGAAGAAGAGCTCTGAACTGTATCAGGATACTGAAAAGTGGACAAAGATGTCCCTGCACAACATCGCTGGTGCTGGCATCTTCTCTGCTGACCGTGCTGTCAATGAATATGCAAGAGATATCTGGGGCGTAAAGTAAACCCTAATATTTCTCTTTTTCTAATGTCCAAAAGCGTGGGAGGTCGGGCAGCTGCTGCTTTCTCCCACGTTTTTCTTTTTACAAAAGCCCGTTCCAGATTGAAATTTGAAGGAGGATTTTTTCTATGCCATGTATGTATGACAGTTGGGATTTAAACTATAAATTCCCGTTCGGTGCAATTCGCAGACGTTCTGACTGCAATTTCACCATCTATCTGCCGGCTGGCGTGACACCAGACTTTCCGCCAGTTATGGTATTATTCCGCACTGGCTTTAAAGAACGCTTTCTGCCGATGAATGCCAACGGCGAACAGGACGGCTGCAAGTGCTATACCGTCACTTATAGCCCAAAATATGCCGGTGTGCATTACTATTATTTTGCCTATACCAGCAATGGTGTTCGGCACTATATCAAGCGTGGCACTGCTCACGAAGCAGCTCTCGACCACGGCGAATTGTATCAGCTGACCGTTTTTGCAAAGCACTATGAAACGCCGAACTTCCTCAAGGGCGGTATCATGTATCAGATTTTCCCTGACCGATTCTGCAAGAGCGGAAAGCCGCATGAAAATGTCCCGACTGACCGGGTACTGCGGGACGACTGGAATGGCACACCGTACTACAAGCCGGATGCAAACGGACACGTTTGGAACAATGACTATTTCGGCGGCGATTTGGAGGGTATCCGCAGCAAGCTCGACTACCTCGAAAAGCTCGGTGTTACCTGCATTTATCTGAACCCGATTTTTGAATCCCACGAAAACCACCGCTATAATACTGCCAACTATCGGAATGTTGACCCGCTTCTTGGTACAAACGAAGATTTCCGGGTGCTCTGCGAAGATGCGGAAAAACATGGCATCTCCATCATCTTGGACGGCGTTTTCTCTCACACCGGTGCAGACAGCATTTATTTCAACAAGTTTGGTCGGTATGATACCGTCGGTGCTTGGCAGTCTACAGATAGCCCGTATTATAGCTGGTATACGTTCTTCGGCGACCACCAGTATGAAGCATGGTGGGGCATTGATACTCTGCCGAATGTCGTTGAAACCAATCCCGATTATCTGAATTATATCTGCGGCGATGGCGGTGTCCTGGATTACTGGATTTCCCTCGGGGCAGCTGGTTACCGTCTAGACGTTGCAGACGAACTGCCGGACGGCTTCCTTGATGCTCTGCGGAAGTGCGTCAAGAAGAACGGCGAAGAAAAAATTGTCATCGGTGAAGTCTGGGAAGATGCTTCCAATAAGGAAAGCTACGGCGTAAAGCGGCGGTATCTGCTCGGCGACCAGCTGGACAGCGTTATGAACTATCCGTTCCGAGAAGCCATCATCAACTATATCAAGGGCATGGATGCCAACACATTCAAAGATTGGATTATGGGCATTCTGGAAAACTATCCGAAGCAGACTGTTGATGTCTTGATGAACTTTGTTTCCACACATGACATCGAACGGGCAATTAACCGCTTTGGCGGTCAGAACTGTGATGACAAGTCGAAAGACTGGATGGCAGAAAACTGGCTGTCCGATGCAGAATATAAGCGTGGCAAACAGCTGTTAAAGGCTGCTATGGTGCTGCAATTCTTCCTGCCGGGCGTTCCGAGTATTTACTACGGAGATGAAGTCGGCTTGCAGGGCTGGAAAGACCCATTCAACCGCCGCTGCTTCCCATGGGGCAACGAGGATGAAGACCTGCTCGAATATACCAGAGAACTGGGGATTCTCCGCAAGAGCAGTTCTGTTTTTGTGGATGGTGAACTGGAATTCCTGCTGACTGGAAACGAACTGCTGGTATTCTCCCGATTCCATCGGAACAGCGGTGAAAGCGTTATCCTGATTCTGAACCGCAGCGAACAAACCCAGCATTTCAGCTTGCATTCGGATGTTCTCAAGAACTATGCTCTGAGCAATGTTGCTTCTGGTATCTGCAAGGAAAATGAACTGGTTCTACCAGCTTATTCTTACGCTGCTCTGTTTGCTCTGCGAACCATTGACCGAAAAGTCGAAGAGGAAGAAGCGGACGAAGAAGCAAAGGAAGCTTTTGATGCAAAAGAAGATGTCACCGAAGATGAATATCGGGATACCTACAAGGATATGGATTAATTTCTTTCTTGGATATTCCCAAAAAAGAAGGGGGCAGAATGACACATTCTGCTCCCTTTTTCTGTTATTCTGCCTTGGGAATACAAACGGAAAAGACTTGCTTCTGTTCCCAGATGCCTTGAAAGAAGCGGTATCCTGCACCTGCTCCGGCTGCAGCATATTCCTGCATTGGAACAAGAATCTCACCGCTTCCCTGCCGTACATGGCACTGCATTCCTTTCGTTGCAAGCGGCTCTCGCAGGAAAAATGCCAGCGTCTGCATGGGAATAGACTAATTTCTTTTTTCTGTTATTCTGCCTTGGGAATACAAACGGAAAAGACTTGCTTCTGTTCCCAGATGCCTTGAAAGAAGCGGTATCCTGCACCTGCTCCGGCTGCGGCATATTCCTGCATTGGAACAAGAATCTCGCCGCTTCCATGCCGTACATGGCACTGCATTCCTTCCGTTGCAAGTGGCTCTCGCAGGGAAAATGCCAGCGTCTGCATCGGATAGGAAATCCCAACGCCCAACGCCTTTACAAAGCTTTCTTTTAGTGTCCAGAACCGCAAAAAACACAGTTCTGGTGATTCTGACTGTAAAATTTCCTGCTGCTCTGAAGCGGTCAGAACTCGACGCAATACACGTTCCCGCATTGGTCGAATGGTTTCCACGTCTACGCCTAACGGTTTCGAGCCAATGCCACAGAGCACCGCATTTTTGCAGTGGCTGATATTAAACTGAATTTGCGGATGTTCTAACAAAAACGGCTTTCCATGTTTTCCTTCTCCCATGAAATAGGGCTTGAAAATGCCCCGTTTGAATAGCATTTCTTCCAGTAAACCATGTGCAAAGTGGTGCTGTTCAGCTACTTTTGCATTCATCGGCAGCGGCTGTAAAACTACTTCCGGCAAATCAATTTGTTCAGATTCTACAGGATTTGCTGCTGTTGTTTGTACTTGTTGGATCAAGGTTTCAACCCCTTTTTTCTGCATTTCCTGTTTATCATAGCATATCCATTTGCTTTTTTTCAATTCCTAAAGATGGACGTTTTATTTTCTATGCATGCAAAAAAGTACCTTGTTTCGTAAACAAGGTACTTTTTTCTGTCCATTTTTAAACATGTTGTTTTAAAAGTTCGAGCCGTTCCAGCCCCAATGCTCTACTTCCGCATACTTCACATAAATTCGGCTTGCATCAATGTGCAGCGTTTCTGCTACAATCTTACAGATTCGAGCGGTCAAATCTGCATAGGCTGCATCCGAAGCCGAACCGAAAATGCTGACTTCTACCATAGCTGCTGGTGCATCGCTGCCCTGAAAATACAAGGTGTACTGCGGTTCAATTCCCACCATCAGCCATGTTTCTGATTTCCCCGGGATGGCAGTGATGGCACTGCCGAATGAGGTTTTCAACAAGGTTTCCTGCTGTTCTGTAACAGCAACATTCGTTTTCAACTGCATAAATGGCATAATTTTTTCCTCCGATTCCACAAAAATTTATCGTTCTCCCAACGGCACATAGGTTCGTTCTAATCCAACCGGACGATATGCCGGACGGATGATTTTATTGGAGTTCGTCAGTTCCTCAATCCGATGTGCTGACCAGCCTGCAATTCTTGCAATCGCAAAAATTGGCGTATACAGTTCCATCGGAATGCCCAGCATCTCATACACAAAGCCGCTGTAAAAATCAACGTTTGCACAAACTCCCTTGTTTGTCTTGCGGCGTTCTAACAGCAGTTCTGTTGCGATTTCCTCCACAGTCTGATACAACTGAAATTCATCGTGCATCTGCTTTTCGTTCGAAAGCATCTCTGCAAACTTTTTCAAAATACGTGCTCTTGGGTCAGAAACCGTATAAACTGCATGCCCTAACCCATAAATCAAACCGCTGTGGTCGAAGCCCTCCCGATTCAGCAATCCGGTCAAATATGACCGAATCGCATCTCGATTGTTCCAGTCTGTTACATGGGCTTTCAAATCTTGGAACATTTCCATGACCTTCAGATTTGCACCGCCGTGCTTTGGTCCTTTCAGCGAACCCAAAGAAGCCGAAATGGCAGAATAGGTGTCCGTCCCCGAAGATGTTACCACATGCATGGTAAAAGTAGAATTGTTTCCGCCGCCGTGTTCTGCATGAAGCACCAACGCCAAATCCAACAGCCGTGCTTCCAGCTGCGTATATTTGCCGTCTGGCCGCATCATGGTCAGCAGGTTTTCCGCAATGGTTTTATCTGGCTTTGGCTTCCGCAATACCATGCTGCTGCCCTTGTGGAAGTACTGTGTCATCTGGTAGTTATACACTGCCAGCGATGGGAAACGGGCAATCAGTTCCAGACACTGCCGCATGACATTTGGAATGCTGATGTCATCCGGTTTTGGGTCGGTGGAATGCAGTGCCAGCACACACTTTTCCATGCCGTTCATGATGTTATCGCTCGGCATCCGCATGATGACACTGCTTTTAAAATGTGCCGGCAAGTTCTGATAGTCTGCCAACAGTTCGTGAAAGGCTTTCAACTCGTCTGCTTTCGGCAGTTCTCCAGTCAATAGCAAATAAATGATTTCTTCAAATCCAAACCGGTTCTGCTGAATGAATCCATTCACCAAATCCGAAATGGAATAGCCCCGATAGAATAATTCCCCTTCTGCTGGTACTTGCACGCCGTTTTCCAACTTGGTTGCCTGTACCTTGCTAATCCCCGTCAGTCCGGCAAGAACGCCTCTGCCGTCTGCATCCCGCAGACCGCATTTTACATCGTACTGTTCATAGAAAGACGGGTTAATCTGATAGTTTTCCTGATATTGCAAAGCAAGCTGTTCGCTTCGCTCAATGTTGTGTCGGTATTTCTGCACAATCTGTTGCAGTTCTGGTCTTTTTAAAATGGCTTCTTTTGTCAGCATATGGGAATCATCGTCCTTTCTGAAACGGGTTTTGGGTGAATGAATGAAAGTAAATGTGGTTTCGATTTCTTCTGAAATCGAATGCACACAATTAATAGTATAACATAAATCTTTTGTTTCTGTCAATGATGGCAAAAATATGAAAAACAATCCTACTAATTCAATCGACTCGATTCCAAAAATAGACAACTTTCTATTTTTGGAATGTCAGAAAAAGGGCACTTCGATTCGGAAGCACCCCTGTTTCCCTGTTGGATTTTTATGCAGCTCAAATGCCGCATTCGTCGTAATCCTTCCACTTCTCGTGATGAGAGCGATTGCTCAGTGTCCGGCATACAATAAAGACAGCGGACAGCATTGCAAGCACCAATGCCCCGACAACTGGTGCGACTTTATAGAACATACTGAGCCGTTCTTTCTTTACAGAATCCTTTTCCTTGCTCATAATGAACCTCCCTGTTCCAATGCAGCAAGCTGTGCATCCAAATCCGCATCACTGGTGGAAGTGCCCATTTCTGCCATCAAACGCTGCAATTCTGCATCCACCTTGGTATCTGCTTCCATCTGTTCAAAGGTCTTGGTGTCTGCATTGCTATTGCCGGAAATTTCAGCAAACGCAGCAGCTTCTGCTTCCTGCTGCATAATCTTTTCTTCCATGCGGTTAAATTTATCCATAGAACTGGAAGTATTGATACCGCCCATAGACTGTGCCAGATTTTTCTGGGTCTTTGCCATCTGGGAACGAGCAATCAACATTGCCTGCCGGCTCTTTGCTTCTTCCAGCTTTGCCTTTAAGGTTTCAACCTGATTGCGGATGGCATCGGTCTGTGTGGTAATGGTTTCATACATCTGCTGATAGGATGCAACGTCGTTATCTGCCTTAACCTTATAGGACAGGGCTTTCTTTGCCATTTCCGTGTTACCAGCTGCAAGGGCTGCCTTTGCTTTGGATTCCCAATCAGCAGACGACTGCAATGCAGTCTTATACTGCCGTTCTGCAATCCGCTGGCTTGCCATTGCCTTGCCGAGTGCCTGTGTAGACTTTGCAACTTCCTGCTGCAAATCCCGAATGATCTGCTTGACCATCTTTTCCGGATCTTCTGCCTTGTCGATGAGGTCGTTGACATTTGCTTTCATAATATCGCCAATTCTTGAAAAAATACCCATGTGGATTCCGCCTCCATTGTATCTTTGATGCTTGTTTTCGTCTGCTGGGCTATATCCCAGTCCCCCTACTATTGCAGGAATTTTCTCTGCCTGCATACAAATATGGTTGTATTCATTATAACACATTTTTTATATCGTGTCAAGCACAGAGTTTTGCAGAATTGTCGTTTGGTTGAAAAAATGGTCGTTTTTCAGCTGCTCTTAGGAAAAACGATTGCGTAAGATTCGGCAGAATTGCTTCGCTGTCTGCCTTTGTGCTGTTCGCCGTGGGTTACGTTGTCCGAATTGCTTATGAATCTTTCTTAGATTACAGTTTATTAGAATGTTCCTTGTTTTTAGAATGGCGAACAGCAACTTGCTTATTTTTCTTAGATTTCAATACAGTCTAATCAATACGTTCGTTAAGGAGGACAGCTTGTCCCCCTTAACAATCTCCCTCCGCCGAGCTGAGCCAGCTCGACCGCAGTTTGCCTGCGGCATGGTTATCCTTCCAGTTTTGTATAATCTGGTATGGGTGTATCGAGTGGAATCCGCTCTTCGTCTGCTTCCCAGCAAAATGTTTCGATAAGCTTCTTCCAGACGGTATTCCCTGCTTCGCAAGGACGCTGCAAGATTTGCAGCAATTGCTGCTTCTCTTCCGGATTCAAAATCCAGAATGTCTTTTTGCCAAGCGACCCCTCTTTGCAATAACTGGCATCGAAAAAGCAAATTCTCGCCATCTTCGTTGCCTCCTCCGGAAAACGATGGTTATAAAGCTTGAAATAATTCCTACCAATCCGATCGGGATTTATAACGAAACAGAAATGCTCTGGTTCTGCCCGATAAACTGTTGCAAATTCCGGCAGATTCTCCCCTAAATGAGCATCTACAGCATATGCCTCGCAAAGTTCCAAATCTTCTGCATCATACAGCGATAGGATTCTTTCAGAAACATCTTTCTCCACCAGCATGATTTTCATTCCCCTTCTTGTTTCAAAAATCCGTTTATAAACGAAAAAGCACGCTGATAAAAACCAACGTGCTTTTAAAAATATGGTCGAGGTGACAGGATTCGAACCTGCGGCCCCTACGTCCCGAACGTAGTGCTCTACCAAACTGAGCCACACCTCGTTGATGAACTTTGTCGTTTTCTTCAAGCGACTTATACAGTATATCACAGTCTAGAAAAAAAGTCAAGCATTTTTTCTCTTTTTTTCTTTTTTTAAGAAGAAAAACGTCTATCTTGCAAAAAAGAAAGTAGTCACTCGAATTTTCTGCAAGTTATCGCACTTCTTTTTTCAAAAAATAGGGGAACGCAGTTGCATTCCCCTGTGTGTTTCGTATGAATTTTGCTAATTTCTTATGGACGCAATCCCAATCCGCCCTCCAGCGTAATGGTTTCGCCAGTCATATACTTGAAATCCGGTGATGCCAGCTGTACACAAACACGGCCAATTTCCTGTTCTGCATCACCCAGATGTCCCATCGGCGGCATCTTCACATTTTTCTCAAATGCATCCGGATATGCTTTCTGGAACTGTTCCAGCTGTGCTGTCCATGCCAGCGGGCAAACAATATTGACATTGATATGATCCCGTCCCCATTCTGTCGCTGCAACACGGGTCAAACCACGAATGCCTTCCTTTGCGGCAGCATACGCACACTGTCCATAGTTTCCGAACAGTCCTGCTCCAGACGCAAAGTTAATGACAGAACCCTGTGTTTCTTTCAGATAAGGATAGCAAGCCTGCATATAGTGGAAGGTTGCATACAGACCGGAATACATTGCCAGATCGAATTGTTCTGTGGTGTGGTCTGCCAAGGTTACACCAGAGGCGGAAGCCTGTGCATTGTTAATCAGCACGTGAATTGCTCCGAATGCAGCAACTGCCTGTTCCACAACCTGCTTGACAACGGCTGCATTATCTGCTCCAGCGTGCACATCTGCTTGTACAGGCAATACCGAAATGCCATACAGACGTTCGAGTTCTTCTTTTGCATCGGTCAACTTCTGTACGTTTCTGCCGGTAATGACAAGGTTTGCACCCTCTTTTGCAAATGCGGTTGCAATGCCGTAGCCAATCGAACCGCACTTGCCGTCACTCAAAACGGCTCTGCCTGCTCCGGTGATAATCACTGTTTTTTTCGTGAAAAAGCCCATGGTTAAAACTTCCTTTCTATGGTTTTCAAACGGTTATACGGATAACACTGTTATTATACCATAGTTCGGCTGTATTTGCAAATGATTTTTTGTAAGGATGTGTTCTTAGGGAAACCATCTGCGTGCGGTTCAGCAGAATCGCTTCGCTGTCTGCCTTTGTGCTGTTCGCCGGAGTTGCGTTGTCCGA
>OGDN01001667.1_pt1 | contig 34236 bp, 33 predicted proteins | sample 1570271 | NCBI WGS metagenome assembly OGDN01 (sample SAMEA4384481, study PRJEB24528) | human gut metagenome | reverse complement strand
GAGCGCCACCTTGCCAAGGTGGAGGTAGCGAGTTCGAGCCTCGTAATCCGCTCCATTTTTATTTTAGAGCCGCGAAAAATGTCGGTTTCGCTGATAATAACAAAATTCGTCGTGGAAATATTCACGGCGTTTTTTATTTGCCCGAAATTACCCGGAGTATTCGAACTTACATTGATATACTGACAGATTGAGCATGAAATCCTATCGATGTCGCTGCGGTACTTGTGGTGGAATTGAACCGCATCTGGTGGATCTGCTGGGGCGCAATTGAGTTTACTATATGCACTGATGTAAACTTTACGGTTAATATAACGTTTTGTATAAAATTCGAATGGGTAGTGTAAATAACCCTATCAGCAGCATTGCCTGAGAAATTCAGCCAAAAACAGAGTAATTAACACACAATTTGAGAAATAAACGTGCGCTTGCAACACGAATAGTAATATCTGATACAAAAAATACAAATTGTAGATGAATTGCTGCGAATTTTCACAAGGTCAGGCAACATTATGAATCTGTAAAAATTTCTGAATGATTGAGAGAAAAGAGCAACATTTTTTTTCACACCATAGCTGGTTTTGTTGTTTACAGTGTGTTGATGTGGCTTTTAAATTACTTAAAATAGCACAAAAGGAAATAAAACACTATATACATATCAAAATAGCGGCTATGTTTTTGTGAACTTTGTATGAAAAAAATAAAACTTCAAAAAAGTTATTGACAAATCCGATAAATCACGGTATAATATAGACAAATAAATGGTCAGAGTTCATTAAATCTCCGTTCATTTGTTTTGTTTAGTTGTCTCCTTTCTTTTGTTCTACACATAATTATTATTTGACTTCCGCAGTTATCTGCACCGACCCGCAAGGGTCATTTTTTTTGCCCGGATAATTTCCAGGCAATAGTTTCTGATAATTTTCACAGAAAGGTACTGGAAAAATCACCGCAGTTGTGATATACTAATATAGTATGATTTGATATAATAAGGAGATGTTTATTATTCTGGACAGAAAACAGATCGCCGATGGGATCTACTTTTCAAAGATAATCGACGGAAGATACAAGACTAACCGTATCTCCATAGCGTTTTACACCGATTTTGACGAGGAGCGCCGCGCGGACTACGCGATACTCCCGTATATTCTGACGGATAGCTGCCGCAGATATCCGAACCTCACGCGGCTCACCGAGAAGTTCTCCGACCTCTACGGAGCTTCCGTGTCGGACAACCTGGGCTGTTCCTTTGACAGCCGTCAGATGACCTTTTCAATAAGCTGTATCGACGACCGCTACACCCTCGCCGGCGAAAAGCTGGAGCAGGAGTGCTGCGGCCTCCTGCTGGACTGCATACTCGACCCCTGCACTGAAAACGGCGCGTTCCCGGCGGAAACCATCGAAATAATGCGTCAGGAGCTTATCGACGCTATCCAGAGCGTAAAGGGCGACAAGCGCATGTACGCCGCCCAGCAGGGAGCACTCGCGGCGTTCCCCGGAGAGCCGTGCGGCTACCCCGTAAACGGTACCCTGGAGCAGGCTCAGGCGATAACACCGCAGTCGGCGTGGAGCGCCTACCGTTCAATGCTGGAGCACGCGCGCATCGAGATCTTCGCCGCAGGGTGCAGCGATTTCACCGCCGCCGAGGAGGTCATCAAAAAGCGCCTTGCGGGACTTTCACGCAGCAGTATCTGCGTACCCGCGCCGAAGCCCAGCGTACTCAAGGAGGACGTTTTCCGCACCGAGGAGCACGTTGAAATGCAGCAGGCTATCCTGCGCATGTACTTCAAGGCTCCAAAGATGACCGACCGCTACGCCGGCGTGGTTCTCTCGATGATCCTCGGCGGTATGACGACCTCGAGGTTTTTCAGCAATATCCGCGAGAAGCAGTCGCTGTGCTACTATTGCAGCTGCTACTCCAACCGTTTTAAAAAGATCATCACGGTGTACGCCGGGGTAGACCTCGCGAACATCGCAAAGACGGAGCGCGCCGTCATGAAGGAATTCATGAATATCAGCATGATGGGTGTCACCGACGAGGAGCTTGAGCATGCGAAGCTCGAGATAATCGAGAGCGCACGCGCCGTGTACGATTCCGCCGGAGCGCTTTCAAGCTGGTATTCCTCGCAGATAACCGACGATAAGATGCTCACCCCTGAGGAATACGCCGCAGGCGTGAGCGGGGTGGACGCGAAGCGCGTAATGGACGCGTGCCGCCAGTACTGCCTGGATACGGTCTACACTTTATACCCTGAGGAGGTGCAGTAATGCTGGAAGAGATCACGAGCAGCAGGCTAGGCGAAAAATACTACAGATACACCCACAGCAGCGGCGTTACTGTGCTTCTTTACCCGATGAAGGGATATTCCACGATAACAGCGCAGTTTTCAGTGAAGTTCGGCTCTATCGACAACTGCTGCTCCATCGACGGCGGCGCTCCGGTACGCATTCCGGACGGCACCGCGCACTACCTTGAGCACAAGCTGTTCGAGTCACCGGAAAAGGAAGCCTTCGCAAGGTTTGCCGAGACCGGCGCTTCCTGCAACGCCGGAACTTCCTACGACAGCACGCGTTACTACTTCAGCTGTTCCGCGAACTTCGAAAAGAATCTTGAGATACTGCTGGATTTCGTTCAGCACCCCTATTTCACCCCGGAGAACGTCGAGAAGGAGCGCGGCATAATCACGCAGGAGATAACGATGTACCTCGACAGCCCCGCCTGGCGCGTCTGCATGGAGCTGTACCGCGATATGTTCCGGAACAATCCGGTGCGCAACGACATCGCAGGCTCCGCGGAGAGCATAGCGCTCATCACCGATAAGCTGCTGTACGACGTCTACGACGCATATTACGACCCTTCGAATATGTACCTGTGCATTGCCGGAGACTTCGATCTTGAGAGCGCCGTGGAAGTCTGCGAGCGCTGCCTGCTTACTCGCACCGGGAAAAATGTCGTTTCGATATTTGAGCAGGAGCCGCCGGAGGTTTTCACCCGCCGCAGCGAGATGAAAATGCCTCTGGGCAAGACCAACTTCGCGATGGGCTTCAAGCAGCCGGCGCTTTCCGGCAGGGCAATGACCGAGGAGTATATCTACCGCACGCTGATGAGCGATACCTCGGTAGGCGCAGCTACGGATTTCTACCGCAATATGCGCGATAAGGGGCTTATCAACGAGACCTTCGAAAGCAGCATAATGATGGGCCGCGGGTTCTTTATTCCGGGAATTTACGGCGAGTCCGACGAGCCTGACCGTGTAGCCGAGGAGATAGTCCGCGAATACCACCGCCTGAAGTCCTGCCCGCCGTCCGAGGAGGCGTTCCTGCGGGCGAAGAAGTACCTTTACGGCGACAATATCCGCACGTTCAACAACGTTGAAAGCGTCGCGCAGAACCTCTCCGACGCAGCGCTGACCGGAACCTCCGCTTTCGACTACGCGGATATCGCGGCTTCTGCCGACTACGAGGGTATGCTCGCGCGGCTGCGTGACTTCGATCCGGACAACTACGCTCTTTCGATAATCAACCCTACGGAGGACTGACATATGTTATCAACACTTTTAGCTTCAGCCACCGCCTTCCCCGAGGTGGAACTGACCTTCCCGAATCTTTTCGGCGGTATAACCCTGAGCTATTATCAGGGCTTCGAGCTTTTCGGAATAAAGATATACTGGTACGGCGTGCTCATCACCATCGGCGTGGTTCTCGCGTACCTCTACGCGATGTGGCGCGCTAAGGACTTTGGACTTGGCAAGGACAGAATGTTCGACGTGGTGTTCGTGGCGCTCATCATGGGATTCCTCGGCGCGCGTATCTATTACTGCGTGTTCCAGACCCTCGACCCGAATTCCGGCATGAGCTTTGATATCGTCACCACCTTCACGACCATACGGGACGGCGGCCTCGCGATTTACGGCGGCGTTATCGGAGGATTCCTCGGCGGCTTCGTGATGTGCAAGATACGTAAGGTCAACTTCCGCGCGATGGCGGATATTGCCTCGCTCGGATTCCTCATCGGGCAGTGCATAGGCAGATGGGGCAACTTCATCAACCAGGAAGCCTTCGGCGCACAGTGCAGCCCCGACTGGATATTCGGCATGACCAGCGTGGATATTATCCGCCGCGACGGTCTGGAGGCGGGCGCGCTCGTACACCCCTGCTTCCTTTATGAGAGCGTGTGGTGTCTTGTGGGATTTATCGCGCTGCATTTCTATTCCAAGAAGCTTCGCACATTCGACGGGGAGATCATGCTGATGTACCTTGCGTGGTACGGTCTGGGCAGAGCCTGGATAGAGGGTCTCCGCACAGACAGCCTTATGGCGGGCGATTTCAGAATATCACAGGTCGTAGCTGCGGCATGCTTCGTTGTATGCACCGTGCTTGTGATAGTTTTCAAGATACTTACCGAGAAGAAGCACATACCGCTGTACGTCAACACCGAAGCATGCAGAGCGCTCAACGAAGCCGACGAAAAGGCGGAGGAGCAGCGCCGTGAAAAGAAGCTCGCGAAAAAGACCGAGCAGGCTCCCAGCATACTCTCAGAGGACGCCGAAAATGTTACGCTGAACGATGATTCCAGTGAATCCAGCAAATCCAGCGAACCTGAAACAGTATCATCCGAGGAAACGGAAACTTCCGAATCCCCGGAAGCGGCAAACGAAACTACAAAAACATCTGACGAAAGCGAGGAGCAGTAAAATGGCAGCACAGATAATTGACGGAAAGGCAGTATCCGCAAAGGTAAAGGAAGAGGTACGCCAGGAGATAGAACGCGAGGGTCTCGATGTTGGACTTGCAGTAGTTATCGTAGGCGACGACCCGGCAAGCCGCGTGTATGTAAACAACAAGAAGAAAGCGTGCGAGGTCTGCGGCATAAAGAGCTACGAGTACGCACTTCCTGCGGAGACCACCGAGGAGCAGCTCATGGAGCTCATCGACACGCTCAATGCCGACAGCAAGGTAAACGGAATACTGGTTCAGCTTCCGCTGCCGAAGCACCTCAACGAGGAGGCGGTCATTGCTAGGATATCTCCGCTGAAGGACGTTGACGCGTTTTCAGCTTCGAACGTCGGCAAGATAATGATAGGAAATTACGCGTTCCTGCCCTGCACGCCCGCAGGCTGCATGGAGCTTATCCACAGCACCGGCGTGGACGTTTCCGGCAAGGAGTGCGTAGTTATAGGCCGCTCCAACATAGTTGGCAAGCCGATGGCGATGCTGCTTCTGCACGAAAACGGAACCGTGACCATCTGCCACTCCCGCACGAAGAACCTCAAGGAGGTCTGCGCACGCGCTGATATCCTTGTTGCAGCGGTAGGCAGACCCGGCTTCGTTACCGGCGACATGGTGAAGCCAGGCGCGGTAGTCATCGACGTTGGAATCAACCGCAGCGCCGAGGGCAAGCTCTGCGGCGACTGCGTATTCGACGAGTGCGCCGAAAAGGCTTCCTATATCACGCCTGTTCCCGGCGGCGTAGGTCCCATGACCATCGCAATGCTGATGAAGAATACTGTGATGGCAAAGCGCATACAGTCCAGATGAGGAACCAGGCAAAACCGTTCTTACGGAACGCTGTGATTCTCACCATCGCACTGGTGATAGTTGGTCTGATGATGAATTCCTGGGGCGTTGTGCAGATACTTATAATGGTGCTGCTGGCGGTTCTGACAGCGGGGCAGTGGCTGCTGTATTTCTATATGAAAAAGCATTGAGTGGATAAAGTCACAGCGCCTGAGACCGCCGACAAACCATAATTTATGATTGAGGTTTAAAAACTTTCAGCAGCCCCATATCGGGAGTCAAGGGGGACGTGTCCCCCTTGCAGGTCAAGGGCGGAGCCCTTGTCGCCGACAGGCGAAACCTCCGCACGAAGTGCGGCTACTCCGCGCGGAAGCGCGGTTAAACGCAAAAGAGCGCTAAAGGGGTGTGGGGGAAAACAAGAGTTTTCCCCCACCTGCCGCATATTGTCTTACAAACGCTCACCGTCCAAAACAGTCCACTGGACTGTTTTGGACGTGTCACCAACTTATAAAAAAGAGTTTCCCACCACGACCTGCATAATCCTGTCAGCCGTTAAGCCCGAAGCTGACTGACAGCGCGTTGTCGACCTGCGACATGGAGCTGCTGTCCAGCTCGCCCATGCGCTCCTTCAGCCGCCTTTTATCTAATGTACGCACCTGCTCCAGAAGCACGATGGAGTCCTTCGCAAGCCCGCAGGAAGCGGCGTTGAGCGAAATATGTGTTGGCAGCTTGGATTTGTCCTTCTGGCTCGTTATCGCGGCGGCTATCACCGTAGGGCTGTGCTTGTTTCCAACGTCGTTCTGAACTATCAGCACTGGGCGCATTCCGCCCTGCTCTGAGCCGACCACCGGGCTCAGATCCGCGTAATATATTTCTCCTCGTTTTACCAGCATTTTACGATCATTCCTTTCCTATCGTTCCCTGCCTTTCCGGCGCGGTCTGTTTGATCATAGTATTGACTGCCGCGCGGAAGATATACAGGCAGTTTCTATGAAAAACCGGATCTTCCGGTCACTACATTTTATTCCGCACTCAGCCGCTGAGTGAGTACTTTCAGCGGAGCTTAATGTAATTCGCAGAAAAGAGGTAAATTATGCCGCAGATGACATGGGACAGATTGCTGTCCTCCGAACGAAGCCGCGTTTCCGCAAAGCGCAGCGGTGATATCCGCTCGGAATTCGCGAAGGATTATCACAGGATAATCAGCAGCGCGTCCTTCCGCAGACTTCAGGACAAAACGCAGGTTTTTCCGCTGGACAGGGGAGATTTCGTGCGCACAAGGCTGACGCATTCGCTGGAGGTAAGCTCCTTTGCGGGTTCGATAGCTGATACGGCATTTGCAAGGCTCGCGGAGGATCACCCGGAGATCACCCCGCAGGTACGCGCAGACTGTGTGGAGATACTGCGCTGCGCAGGGCTGATACACGATATCGGGAACCCTCCGTTCGGGCATTTCGGGGAGTACACTATCCGTGAATGGTTCAGCGACAACCTCCCGAAGCTCACCTGCCGGGGAAAGAGCGTGTATGAGCTACTGACCCCGCAGCAGCGCGCAGACCTCGAGAATTTCGAGGGCAACGCGCAGGCGCTCAGGGTGCTGACAAGGCTGCATTTCCTGGTCGACGAGAACGGAATGAACCTGACCTACGCGCTGCTGAACACGATAATAAAGTACCCTGTACCGTCCACGGGGATCGACAAAAAGAGCGGCGATATCCGCACCAAGAAAATGGGATATTTCGCAGCGGAGCAGCCGCTTTACGAAAAGATCACGAATTCCACGGGCGCGGTCGGCTGCCGTTATCCGCTGACCTGGCTGCTGGAATCCGCGGACGATATCGCATACAAAACTGCGGATATCGAGGACGCGCAGCGCAAGGGGCTTCTGACCTACACTATACTGCTGACCGAGCTTACCTCGCCGCAGCTCCGGGAGAAATGCCGCACTGCGGAGGAACTCGAGCTGCTTGAAAAGGCGGCTGGAATGCTCCCGCACTACCTGGAAACCGCGAAGGAGCGCGGAATGCCCTCCACGGAGGAGAACGCGGTGCAGAATTTCCTTGTTCGGGTGCAGTCGATGATGATCTGTGCGGCGGCGGAGTCGTTCGTAAGAAACTACGACAGAATAATGCGCGGGGAGCTTCGCACTGAGCTGCTGGCGGATTCCCCGGCGCGGACGCTATCCGACGCGCTGAGCGATATCGCGTACCGCTACGCGTTCAACTCAAAGGAGATACTGCGCATAGAGCTGTCGGTGTCGGAGATGATGAACTGCCTGCTTGAGCGGCTGAGCGGCGCGGCTCTGCGGTTCGAAACACCCCAGGAGAAGATCACGGACAGCAAGCTGATCAGCGTAATATCCGAGAATTACGTGAAGATATGCCGCGCCGGCTGGAGCAGCGAGGGTGCCGAGGCGTACAGCCGCCTGATGCTGGTGACGGATTACGTCTGCGGAATGACCGACGGATTCGCGCGGCAGCTTTTCCGGGAGCTTCGCGGGGAGATTTCGGGCTGACTTGACATAAGAGGATATTTGTGGTATTATTAAATCAGTGAGTGCCGCAGCAGGCTTTGCGGCGCTGTTTCAGCAGCCGGGTCAGGCAGAAGGGAGCGCTATGGAAACCGAAAACAACGAAAAGAAGCCTATGATACGCCGCGGCAGCTTCCGCGTAGGCTACGGCAGCGAGGAAAAGCTGATAATCATGTGCGGTATAGGTGCCGCGCTGTGCCTGTGTATGTTCATAGTGGGTCTGGTATTGTTCGGAGCGCCGACTGATTTCATGGGATTTATGAGCAGCGTGTTCTGGATAATTCCGATGGTGATATGCCTGGTGTTTATTCCGGTGATAATCTACGGAAGGCGGTGCACCTACTACGCAGGAGATAAGGAGCTTGAAGCGGTCACGCCGGGCGGCAGCGACTATCTGTATTACAGCGATATCTCCGAGGTAATATACAAGCCGACCACGCTGTTTGGAAAGCTACGGGGATATCATGTCACGGTGGTGACCGGCGTGCGTGACTTCACCTACCGCTATATATTCGACCGCCACGACGACCTGTGCGAACCGAGGCACACCCCGTTCTACATTCTGGAGCTGAACGCGGGTCTGAAGCAGCCGGAGGAGACCGATCCGGAGCTTGCCGCAGCAGTAATGGCTCAGTTTGCGGTTATGCAGGAAAAGCAGGAGGACCGAGTTTCCAGAAAGCGCAAGAAAAAGACCTGGGAAAACCTGTTTGACGATTGACAGGTTATTTCATGATTTATCAGATATAATAAAGCACCGCAGTTCATCGCTGCGGTGCTTTTTTGTGCCGTCTGTCAGGGCTTATGCTACTTTCGTTTCAGCCGTGGTGCGCTTTGCCATCTCGTTATTGTACTCGAGCTGGGTTATTTCGCCCTTCGCCAGAAGCTCGAACCTTATGCGGACGATACGCGGCTTCCTGGAGGGGTTACCGTGCTCCGGAAAAAGCACCACCGCGCTATATTGCGGAGCAGACCGGCGGAGCGTTCTTTGACGAGGACTGCGCCGAACACCCCGCAGATTACACATTCCATGCGTTCATACCGGACGGCTCGGAGGGGTTCACAGCCGAAGAAACTGCGCTGCTCCGCGAATATGGAACCCCGCAGCCGGGCGGGATAGTAGTTCCACTGACGTTATCCAATTTTAACGAGCATTCGCTGGACGATTTCCGCCGCAGGCAGCAGGTCACGGAGGTCTGGCGCAGGAACGGAAATGAAATGGAGCTTGTATACCAGCCGTTTGTTGAGGACTGGGACGCGGATGTCCGCCGGGAAGCCGCCGAAAGGATGCTCGGCAATCTACGGCGTGGTTACTTCGGAACCGGCGCGTTCGACGGCGGAAAGCTAGTCGGCTGGACGTTCTACGGAAACGAGCTTATCGGCGAACGCAAGAATTACGTGGAGCTTCACATGTTCCATGTTTCAGAACTGTACCGGGGGAAGGGGATAGGCCGCAGGGTGTTCGAGGCTTCTCTGCCGCTTGTCAGGGAGACCGGCGCAGAGCGGATATTTATTTCGTCTCACTCTGCAAAGGAGAGCCAGGCGGCTTATAAGGCGCTGGGCTGCGTTCCTGCGAGGGAGTTGTTCTGGGAAGCCGCCGAAACGGAGCCGTTCGATATTCAGCTTGAATTTGACCTGACATGAAACGGGTACTTACCGCATGTATTTTTCCGGCGACGCAGGAGATAATACAGCCGTAAGGAGTGGTGAATATGATAAAAGACAGCTTCACCTACATAGCCGTGCTGATATTTGCCGCGGCTGTGCTGGTGTACCTTCCGCGGCTGATAAAGGGGAATGCCGCCCGTAAATTCTTCAGCTTTGCGCCGCCGGTTGTGCTTATATATCTCGGGCTGATGGCGCTCTGCACGCTGGGCGCGTGGGATCTCCAGGCGACCTCCGCAGCGTATTCCAGCTTGAAAAATCCGCTGTTATACGCCATGCTGTTCATTATGCTGCTGCGCTGCGATCTTCGTAAGATACTCCGGCTGGGACCAAAAATGCTGCTTGGATTTCTTGCCGCCACGTTTTCGATTTCGCTTGGGTTCGTGGTTTCTTTTGCGATAATGCGCGGGGTGCTCGGGGAAGGAGCCTGGAAGTCCCTCGGGGCGCTCTGCGGAAGCTGGATGGGCGGCGGCGGAAACATGCTGGCGATACAAGCGGCGCTTGACATCGGCGAATCCGCAATGGCGTATGCACTGGTGATGGATTCCATCTGCGGAACGCTGTATATCATGTTCCTGCTGTGGGCGATAGGCTTTTCCGACAAGTTCGACCGCTGGACGAAGGCGGATACTACTGCGATACACGCCGTCGGAGCTTCCCTCGAGCAGGAATACGCAGCTGATTCCCGCCCGCTCACATGGCAGAATATTCTGATGCTGACAGGCTCGGGGCTTCTGGTATCGGCGGTTTGTACGAAGCTCGGCGGGGCAGTCGGGGATATGCTCCCGTTTTTCGACCGCGCTACCTGGACGGTGCTCATTGTAACGGTGCTCGGAATACTTCTGGCAATGACCCCGTTCGGGAAGCTCCGCGGCACCGAGGAAGTCTCTAACGTGCTGTTGTATGTCGTGATTGCGCTGATAGCCTCCCGCGCCGACCTCCGGGGTATCGGGAATGCTCCGGCATGGCTGGCGGCGGGGCTGCTTATCCTTGTGATACACGTCGGGATAATGCTGCTTCTCGCGAAGCTGTTCAGGCTGGATATATTCACCTGCGCAGTCGCGTCGCTTGCGAATATCGGTGGAACCGCAACGGCTCCGATACTCGCCGGGACGTACAGCAGCGCGCTGGTTCCCGTCGGGATAATCATGGCGCTGCTCGGTTATGTAGTCGGCACCGGCGGCGGACTGCTCACCGCGCAGATAATGAGCATGTTAGCGTGATTTTTTTAATTCGGAATTCAGAATTAGGAATTCGGAATTAAGGTGCGCGCTTCGCGCGGAATTAAAATTGCTGGGAATTTTACAGGCTGACAGGTTTCGTCTTGGGCGGCACCAAAATTCCGAACTTAAAAAGCTGCACGATGCTCCCTTGACTAAAGCAGGGGGATTTGCTCGTGCAGCTTTTTATTATTTCTTCGCGGTGAAGAATAATCTTGGCATTTTCAGAATGACGTTTCCGTCGCCCTGAACCGGTATATTCTCCTTTACAGCTTCCAGGAGTTCGCCGAGGAACTCCGTCATTTCATTCTCGCCCAGGGTGTCGAGATACGGCTTTATTGAGCAGCCGCTGGTTCTCAGCCGCTGTGCGCGCTCGCCCTGCGCAACTACTCCCAGTTCGACCGAGCCGAGCGCGGAAAGTCCCCAGATAACGTAAGAGCCGACGGCTCCAGCGCCCAGGACTGCAACTTTTTTATCTTATTGCTTTTGTCTCCTTTTAGGGTCCCGATTTATATTTTGATTATATCACTTTTTTATCCGCGATGTCAACGGGAATGGCGATGTTTCACAATTCGTACGTAACCCCATCTATAATAAGAACATCGACCCGGTTTTTATACAATATTGGAAAATGTGTTTTATTTACTGTCCCTTTGGCAAAATAATTGTATAATCTATACAAAACGTTAATTGCTGGAAGCTTTTTTTCCAAAACTACTTGACAATAAGCCGGAAAAAAGTTATAATAGCATTACGCCAACAAAACATATCAAATTAATATGTAATATATGAATACTCGGAAAAAGGAGAACTACAAATGAACTGTGCAAAGATGATCTGCTGTGAAATGATGTATACAGTCATGTGCCATATGGCTGAAGAACTGCCCTGCGCGTCAGTATTCCGAATGTGAGTTTTGTTCTGACCCGAACCGAACATATCCGGAGCGCAGTGAAATGCGCTTTTTTTATTTTGAATATTGGAGGAAAACATCATGCCCGACAACAAGAACATCTGCCATAGCTGCACAGACTGCGGAGTACTCAACTGCGCACGCCGCAGCGGCTCGTATCCTGAGTTCTGCCCGACAGCGGCGCTCACCGAGGAGGAGATAAACGAGGTCACGGACCTCTACATAAAAAACCGCACGAACCACAAGATAGCTGTTGCTTCCGCCGAGGTAGAGGGCGGATTCTACGGCAAGTACACGAGGGTGGAGGAGATAATCGAATTTGCCCGCAAGATAGGCGTAAAAAAGATAGGCATTGCGACCTGCGTAGGGCTTATTGAGGAAAGCCGCATATTCGCGCGGATACTGAAGCTGAATGGCTTTGAGGTGTACGGGATAGGCTGCAAGGTCGGCTCGGTGGATAAGACCGACATAGGGATAGACGAGAAATACACCTGCGTTACCGGAAAGGTAATGTGCAACCCCATTATGCAGGCGAAGCTGCTCAACAAGGCGAAGGTAGACCTGAACGTAGTAGTGGGGCTGTGCGTTGGACACGACAGCCTGTTCTACAAGTACGCGAAGGGGATAACGACAACGCTTGTCACCAAGGACAGAGTGCTCGCCCACAACCCTGTCGGCGCGCTGTACCAGGCGCGGGCTTACTACAAGAAGCTTCTGCTTGCGCCGGTCGGCGAGGAGCCGGATTATTCCGGAGCAAATCTCGGCAGCATAAAGTAAGCCGGAAAGGACATTCAGATGAATAAAAAGACATTGTTTCGCGCCGGCATACTTCTTCTATCGGCGATAGCCGCTGAGGCAGTCGCGGTTGCCGTTCCTGATTCCGCCAAGCACCAGCCGGCGAATCACCCGTATTTCGCCTGGCTCATCATCTCGATAACCCTGGTTTATTTCGTTGGAGCAATCCTGATACACCTGAAAAACAGGAAGACCCCGAACGAAAGCGACCTGTTTTACAGAGCTCCGTTCCTGGCGGGAGTGCTGCTTGTTCTGAACGTTCTGAACATCGTAACGGTAAAGACGGCGCTGCTTCCTACGCTGTATTTCCCGTCCCTCGACCGGGTGTTCGGGACCCTTTTCGAGGACTGGGAGCTGATCCTGAAGTGCGTCGGCTACTCCTCGGGAATACTCGCCGCGGGCGTCCTCGGAGGACTTATCGTAGGGTTTCTGATGGGCGTGGGCATAGGCTTCAGCAAGACCCTGAGCTACTGGATAAACCCGCTGGTACGTATTCTGGGTCCGATACCGTCCACGGCGTGGATACCGATTTTCCTGCTGGTTTTCCCGACTGCACGTGCAGCCAGCGCGTTTATCATCGGGATCTCCGTTTGGTTCCCGACGGTGGTGCTGACCTCCAGCGGTATCTCAAACGTAAAGAATTCGTATTTCGAGGTCGCCTCCACACTGGGAGCAAATCACTTCTGGCGCGTTTTCAAGGTGGGAGTGCCCGCCGCAATGCCTAGTATATTCCTTGGGCTGTTCAACGGTATCTGCTCGTCGTTCGTAACGCTGATGACGGCGGAGATGATCGGCGCAAAGTACGGCATGGGCTGGTACGTCAACTGGCAGAAGGAAATGATGTGCTACGCCAACGTTTATGCAGGGCTTATCGTTATCGCAGTGCTGTTCTACCTTGTTATCACGGTTCTTTTCAAGGTAAGGGATAAGGTGCTGCTGTGGCAGAAGGGAGTCATCAAATGGTAGGAGCAATAGAATTCAGCGGCGTGAAGAAGAGCTTCCGCCGTCCCGACGGGGAGATCGTACATGCGCTCAACGGAGTGGATCTGAAAATAGAACAGGGAGATTTCGTCTGCCTTATCGGACCTTCCGGCTGCGGAAAATCCACCATGCTGCGGCTGCTTGCAGGCCTTGACCAGCCGACGGAAGGCGCGGTATACCTCGACGGCGAGAAGATAACCAGACCAAACTACGACCGCGGTCTTGTGTTCCAGGACCCGAACCTGTTCCCGTGGCTGAACATCTACGACAACATATCCTTCGGGCTGAGGGCAAGGCACATTTTCAAGCAGAAGCGGGATTCCGTCAGGGAATTCATGGATCTTGTCGGGCTGACCGGATTTGAGAAATCCTACCCGCACCAGCTCTCCGGCGGAATGTGCCAGAGAGCCTCCCTTGCAAGGGCGCTAATCGGTCACCCGAAGGCGCTGCTTCTTGACGAGCCTCTCGGCGCGCTGGACGCGTTTACAAGAATGAACATGCAGGACGAGCTGCTGCGCATCAAGGCAGAGCAGAACATGACCATGGTGATGGTAACTCACGACGTAGACGAAGCGGTGTACCTTTCGAACAAGATAGTTGTAATGTCGCCGCGTCCTGCGAAGATAGAGGAGATACTTGAAGTACACCTCAGCCAGCCCCGCGACCGAAACAATCCGGAGTTTATCCGCCTTCGCAGCGAGATACTCAAGGTCCTGGACTTCGCGGGCAGGGAAAAAGACGTGGAATATACGATTTAATGGAGGTAATCAATATGAATTTCAGGAAAATAGCCGCAGCTGCGGTTTCAGCGGCGCTCGCGCTGGCGCTTACAGCGTGCGCACAGCAGGAAGGCTCCGGGAGCGATGAATACGTACTCAAGGTAGGCGAGGTGCAGGGCGCGCTCTGCCACGCTCCACTCCAGGTGGCGATGGAGAAGGGCTACCTCGACGATGAGGGAATCAAGTGGGAGCGTGTTGATTTCGGCGGCTCCGACATTCAGGCGGCTCTCGGCTCCGGCATGATCGACTGCGGCTTCGGACTTGTCGGAAAGTTCATTCAGCCGATAGAAAACGGTCTGAACATGGTCATTACCTCAGGAATGCACACGGGCTGCACAAAGCTGCTCGTCCGTGCGGATTCCGGAATCGAATCCGTTGCCGATCTGAAGGGCAGGACCATCGGAGTAAGCTCCCTGGCAAGTTCCGAGGCGATAACCGCAAAGCGCGCTCTTAACGCAGCAGGGGTTGATATTTCCGCGGACGGCGGGGAAGTCGCATTTGCGGTGTACAGCACCACCGACCAGCCGGCAGCGCTGATGAACGGAGCGGTAGACGCTATTTCCACGCCTGACCCGGTAGCCACAAACGCAGAGAACGAGTATGGGCTGAAGGTGCTGCTCGATACAGCGGTAACGGAGCCGTACGCGAGTGAATACTGCTGCGTAAGCTTCGTATCCTCCGAGCTTGCGGAGAAGCACCCGGACATTGCCGCGGCGTTCACAAGGGCGGTTCTGAAGGCCTCCGCGTTTGTTGCGGAGAATCCCGAGGAGGCAGCGCAGATACAGATCGACGGCGAGTATGTCAGCGGCGACGCCAGGGCTAACGCGGAGATACTCAAGGGATACAAGTATATTCCGAGCGTTCAGGGCGGATACGATGCGCTGGTGAACGTTGCTGCTGACCTCCACGACATAGGGCTGCTGAAGGAATCTACTGACGTATCCGCTCTGGTGGAGCGTTCGTTCAAGTTCTTTGACGGAGTTCCCGACAGCTATACTGTCAGCGGCGATGAATTTTCGGACGTGGTATATGAGAGCAAGTCGCTTTCAACGGCTCCTGAGACTCATGTCGTGAACGACTGCTGCGGATAAAATCTGAGCTGGAATCACTGAGCCGTATTCGGCTGAATATACAAAACAGGCAGGCGGTGAGCCTGCCTGTTTTGTCTTTGAAGTCAGACCTTCGGCAAATTTGCAATGATGTATTTCTAGTAGTCGTCTTTTATTTCGCGGAAAATAAAACAAGGGCTGAAACCAGCCCTGTTTTTATGTTGAATTGTTGAAAAAAATCAGTTTCTCATGTATTCTCTCCAGTCGAGGTCTCCGCGCTCAAGGGCGTGGATAAGAGCCTCGGCGGTAGCGATATTCGTTGCAACGGGGATATTGTGTACGTCGCAGAGGCGGAGAATATTGATGTCGTTTGGCTCGTGAGACTTTGCGTTGAGCGGGTCGCGGAAGAATATCAGCAGGTCGACTTCGTTGCAGGAAATGCTTGAAGCAAGCTGCTGGTCGCCGCCCTGGGAACCGCTGAGGTAACGCTGAATGTGAAGTCCGGTAGCCTCGGCAACGAGCTTTCCGGTGGTTCCGGTAGCGCGGATATCATGGTGGCTGAGAATGCCGCAATATGCGATACAGAACTGAACCATCAGTTCTTTTTTGGAGTCATGTGCGATGAGTGCAATATTCATAGCTGCTCCCTCCTTAGTTGATGTTGATGGTGAGCGGAACTTCCTCACCAAGAATTCTTCTTGCTATCGCCGCGTAAGCCTTGGCGCCTCCGCAGTTCTGGGGAAGAGGCTGTCCCTTCGCGCCGCATATCTTTATGTTCATATCCTCGGGAACTACGCCGATGAGCGGAATTCCCACGCTGTCCATTACCTCATCGAGGTCGTAGAGGATATCCTCGTCCTTGAAGTTCGGGCTGACCTTGTTGATGACAAGACGCTGATTAGTGCAGTTCTTGACATACAGGAAGTCAGAAAGTATCGCACCGTCGCGTACGCACACGGTATCCGGGGTAGTTACCATCAGTATAAGCTCCGCAGCCTTAATAACGCTGAATACCGAACTGCCGATACCTGCGGTGTCCATGATTATGTAATCGAAGTGCTTGCGCATCTCCTGGCATACTTCCATGATCTTTTCAGGATTGATATCTATAAACGGATTCCTTGTCGCGCAGACCAGATAGAGGTTGTCAACACGATCCACTTTAGTTGTGGCTGTAAGGATATCAATTTTACCCTCCAGATATTCGCCGATGTCGTGCTTTACCTTATCCTTGATGCCGAGCATGATGTCAAGGCATCTCAGACCGAAGTCCAGCTCGACCACCAGAGTTTTTTTACCAAGCGCTGCAAGTGCAGTGGCAACGTTAGCCGATGTGGTCGATTTGCCCGTGCCGCCCTTGCCTGCCGTAACCGCAATGATCTGTGACATGTTATTCCCCTCTCGATCTGATAGATCCGTATCCTTATTTTGCAGATACGCACCCAGAATATCTATGATAATTTTTATAAATATATTCTACCACAAAACCCCTTTAAAATAAAGCTTTTTTTTGTACATTTAAAAAATTTGTGAAATATCTTCATTTTCCTGTCGCTTTTTTGTGCATAATTACACTTGCAGATTTCATTGACCTGGTGATATGCAATTAAATAAGAAATGTTGCCATTCAAGTCGTTCCGAATTTACAATCAGGAAGAAAAAAACGACAATCAGGAAGATTTTATTGACATACGCCGCAAAAAACGATAAAATCAACAGGTATAAAAAAACTATCTGAGAAGGAGAACCGAAATGTCCGAAAACAACACACAGACCCCCGCACAGGAAAAGCCCCGCCGCAGCAAGGAAGATATCCTTGAAATAATCATAGCGGTATTTCTGGGCGTGACCGCGCTGGCTACTGCCTGGGCTTCGTGGATAGGCTCGCTGCACGGCGGCAACATGTCCACCAACTATACCAAGAGCAACAACCTCGCAGCCGACGGCAACGCCCGCTGGAACGAGGCTTCCCAGACGCTCATGCAGGATATGCAGGTGTGGAACATGATAAGCGACTACCAGGTGGAGGTGCTTTACGCAGACCAGACCGGCGACGAATCCAAGCTGTATGAGAGCGCGTACAAAATCAAGTTCATCTGCGCCGACAACCTGACTCAGGAGATCGCCGACCTCATAAACTACGATTTTGACTTCGACGCCGACCAGATAATCGACTGGGTGATAAACAACGAGAAGTCCACAGTAAGCCCGTTCAGCGACGAGGACTACGTTAACAGCTACTACGCCGACGCGCAGGAGATACTCGCGGAGAGCGAAGCAGTTCTCGCCGAAGGCCAGCAGGACAACACCCGCGGCGACACCTTCAATCTCGTCACCGTCATCTATTCCGTCGTGCTGTTCATGCTCGGTATCGTGGGGACTTTCCGCCGTCTGCCGAACCGTCTGCTGATCACCTGCGTTGCAATCGCGGGATTCCTGTTCGGAACTATATACATGTTCACGATACCCATGCCGACTGGTTTCAGCTTCCTCAGCTTTTTCGGCGGCTGACGCATAACAGGCTTTTTTTCCCGGCACGACAAAAAGGTCGCCTCTAAAAACAATCAGGAAGGTAAAACATACAATCAGGAAGATTTTATTGACTGAAACAGCCTCATATGTTATACTTTCCTCAGCACCAAATTATGCGGGCTGACCGCAAATAATCAGTAAGGAGATACATAATGGAAAAGACACCTGCGTTACTTATCACTATTTTTCTCGGCGAGCTTGGAGTTCCGAGATTCATGACCGGCAAGATCGGCACCGGAATCATCTGGCTGCTGACCTGCGGCTGCTTCGGCGTTGGCTACATCATCGACATCGTGAATGTTGCCACCGGTAAGTTCACCAAGAAGGACGGCACTCCCTGGGTGACCGGAAACTAAAAAACTGTCTGGTACGGATGATCAAGCCTGTCGGAACAGCCGCCGACAGGCTTTGATTGCGTTATGCGGCTTGACATTATCTTCGGTTTGTTATAAAATATATCTGGAATCCCGCGCGTCAGGCATGGAATTCCGCAGACATAATATTAAGGAGAAACGCATGAAAATTAGAAAATGGCTCGCCGCAGCGACTGCGGGGGCAATGGCGCTTGCAATGGCGGGCTGTTCTGACATCGATGAGGACTTCTTCGCCACCGCCGAAGCCGGAAACAGCACGGCAGAATACACCGCCGAGGCTCCGGTGCAGTCCGGCGGGGAAGAGGAGTACGACAACGCAGACCGCAGTTTCGACAACGGAGCGACCCAGCTTTCCATGACGAACGGCAGCCTCGATATACACCGCCGCACCCGCTCAGAGTCGGCTCCGATGGGCGACAGCGGCTGGACGATCATGGTGTACCTCTGCGGCACCGACCTTGAGAGCGACTGCTACGCGGCTTCAATGGATATCGAGGAAGCCCTGTTCGGTACATACAGCGACGACGTTCGCATAGTCTACCAGACCGGCGGCACCGCCGAGTGGAACGAGTACTACGGCATTTCGAACAGCGTATCGCAGCGCTACGTCACAAACAACGGCGAGCTTGAGCTTGTAGATGAGTTCAAGCTTTGCAACATGGGCGACCCGCAGACCCTCGCGGATTTCGTCTCCTGGGGAGTTGAGAATTACCCCGCGAAGCACATGGGTCTGGTGTTCTGGAACCACGGCGGCGGCAGCATAAGCGGCGTGTGCTTCGATGAGATGAACGATTCGGACAGCCTCTCGCTGCGTGAGATAGACAGCGCACTGAACTCCGTTTACGACCAGATGAGCGACAAGTTCGAGTTCATCGGCTTCGACGCTTGCCTTATGAGCACCCTCGAGACAGCGAACATCATCGCGCCGTACGCGCGCTACATGTTCGCCTCCGAGGAGACCGAGCCGGGCGGCGGCTGGAACTACACCGACATCGTGGACTTCCTCTCCGGGTACCCCGACGCGACCGGCGCCGACCTCGGCGAGATGCAGTGCCAGAGCTACTATCAGCACTGCATGGACAACGGCGACCCGGACGGCACTACCTTCGCAATAACCGACCTTTCAAAGATAAACGGCCTTCTGACCGCATTCGACGCCACCGCGAAGGAAATGTACGAAAGCGACAGCATGACCGACATCGCCCGCGCGGTGTACTCCGCGGATAACTTCGGCGGAAACAACCGAAACGAGGGCTATACCAACATGGTAGACCTGCTTGGGCTTCTCAATGCGGTGCAGCCTTACGCGCCTTCCGCGTCCGACGCAATTGCAAAGCTGAAGGAAGCGGTGATCTACAGCGTAAACGGCGACAACCACGAAGGAGCCGGCGGACTTTCCCTGTACTATCCGCTTTCAGTCCAGGGCACCGAGGAGCTTTCGGTGTTCGCGGACATCTGCACCAGCTCCTATTACCTCGCGTATGTTGACTCTGCGGCGTACGGCACCACCGGCGGCGACCTCTCGGACTACGACAACAGCGGCCTTATCGCCGACTGCGACGACATCTGGAATTACGGCTATACGGCAGACCCGAACGTAGGTTCAAACTACAGCGACGTATCCTACGCAGATGATAACAGCACCATCGGCATACAGAGCGTATACTTTGACGAGAACGGCACCTACACGGTTCAGCTCTCGGATATGAGCGCGTTCAACTACGCGACCTGCACGCTGTTCATGACCTACGACGGCACAAGCGTTTACCTCGGCGAGGACGACGAGGTTGTCACCGACTACGACGCGATGATCCTCCAGGACGGCTTTGACGGCTCCTGGCCATCTATCGCGGGACAGCCGCTTGCCATAGTTGCGGTAAGCGTCGGCGAGGACCGCTCGGTATACACGGCGCCGATAACCCTTAACGGCGAGCAGACCAACCTGCGTATCGAGTACGATTTCACCAGCAGCGAGTGGCGCGTATGCGGGACCTGGTCCGGTATCGACCCCGAGACCGGCGTAGCCTCCAGGGACACCCAGCCCCTGAAGGACGGCGACGTTATCGCCCCGGCTTACTTCGTGTTCTCCGATGAGTTCAACGACTACATCTACGGCGACGACATCACTGTCAGCGGCGATCTCCAGATAGAGTACGACGCGCTTCCCGCCGCCGATTACAGCTATTCTATGTCGCTTTACGACATCTACGGTAACTACTACTACACCACCAGCGTGACATTCACGGTAGACGAGAATGGGGAACTGTTCTTCTACCCTGACGAGCTGTAATTATCTGATTCTTCCCGCTTATATAGAGAACCCTTCCGCTTTCTGGTGCGGAAGGGTTCGTTTTATTGCGTTATCTTTTCTGCTTCGGAGAGCCGCGCGGCTTCTGCCGCCGCTTCGGTTATCGCCTGTTCGATTTTTAAATGCAGCTCCGGAAGCGGAGCTGCGTTCCCGGCGCGGGCGGTCTGCTCGGCTTCGAAGCAAAGCTCCCCGGCTGAATCAGCGCCTATTCCGCGGGCGTTGTTTTTAAGCCCGTGCACCAGGGTGGTGTAGAGTTCAAGGTCGTTATCGGCAAGCGCGGTGGAAAGCCGCTCCAGCGACTTCGGAGCCTCCTCGGTGAACAGTCTGAGAAGTTCTCTGTAGAAATCCGGGTCGTTGTCGGAGTACTCCAGACCCTTTGCGGTGTTCAGCAGGGAGCTTCCAGGCTCTCCGGACTTCTTCGCTGACGGCAGGCTGTCCGTCACAATTCTGCCCGGAACAAGCCGCGAGAGCATCTGCTCAAGCTCCTCGGAGATTATCGGCTTTGAGAGGTACTCGTCGAAGCCCTCGCTCATGTAGCGCTCCCGGGCGCCGACTACCGCGTCCGCAGTCAGCACCGCAACGGGGGTCTCCCGGCAGAGGCTGGCGGGGTCGCTGCGCAGCTTCCGGAGCGCTTCCACGCCGGACATTCCCGGCATCATCGCGTCGAGCATTATCAGGTCGAAGCGCCGCTCCCTTGCAATCCGGAGCATTTCTTCGCCGCTTTCCGCAGTCGTTACTCCTGCCTTGGTGCGCCGCAGCAGTTTTTCGATCACCACGCGGTTGTAGCGGTTGTCGTCCACGGCGAGTATCTCGGTCTCCGGGCATATAAAGTGCGATGCGCTGACATGCGGGCGCACCGGAAGCTCCGGCGTGAACTCCCCGATGGGGGACGCGTCCGCGATATCCTGCGGTATTTTCAGCGTGAATGTGCTGCCAGCTCCCGGGGAGCTTTTTGCGGTTATCGCGCCGCCCATGATCTCTGCGATGTTTTTCGTTATCGGAAGCCCCAGCCCCACTCCGTCGCCGACTGCGCCTATCCTCTCGAAATTGTTGAATATCAGCGGAAGCTTCTGGGGCGGTATGCCGCAGCCGCTGTCTGCTATCTGAATTACCAGTGTGTCGGACTCCATGCATGCGGTCAGCCTTACGAAGCCGGTTTGCGTGTACTTCACGGCGTTCGTCAGTAGGTTCACCGCCATCTGCTTTATTCTCGCCTGATCTCCGACCAGCTTCTTGGGCAGTCCGGGGTCGATGCGGAAATCCAGTTCCAGACCCTTTTCCTCGGCTTTCTGTATCACCAGCAGGCGTATTTCCCGGAGCATTGTGAGCGTGTCGTATTCCGCACGTTCTACCGTCAGCTTTCCGGCTTCCGCCTTTGAAATGTCGAGTATCTCGTTTATCAGGGTCAGCAGCATGCCGCCCGCGTCCGCTATGTCAGCGGAGTACTCCAGCACCTCCGGGTTTGTGGATGTTCGCATTACCATTTCGTTAAGACCCAGCATTGTGTTGATAGGCGTGCGTATTTCGTGGCTCATGCGCGCGAGGAACTCGGTTTTTGCGGTGTTCGCGGCGTTTATCTCGTCGATCCGGTGCTGATATTTCGTCATGTTTATCAGCCAGATAACGTAGCCGCAGGGGGAGCTGAACTCCTGAATACGCTCGACGCGCAGCTCGTAAACGTTGCCGTCTATGCTGACGGTGCTCCTGCCGCCGGAGAGCGCTTCCTTTACGACCTTGTGGCTGGACGGGTTTTTCATCTCGGAAAGCTCCGGGAGTATTCGCTTGGCGGTGGCGTTCATATAGATAAGCCCGCCGTGCTCGTCGAGCATGAAAACGCCCTCGTCGCCGATGTCAAGAACGTTCGCCGGTGCCGATACGACGGAGGAGAAGTACCCGTAGCGAATCATGGACTCATACATGCAGAGCACCAGTACGAATGCTCCGAACGCGAAGGGGTTATAGCTGCCGAACAGACCGCACCACTTCATGACAAGCTCCAGCCCCATCGCTGAGATACCGCCCAGAATAAGCGCGATACGGCGCTGCTGTATTTTATTGGTGGTTTTCCGGAGCGCCAAGATGAGGTTGACGACGATGTAAATTATGATGAAAAGAATAATCGCATAGGTTACGTACCAGAAGATACTCTTGCCAACTTCAATGCGTGAGTAAATGCCGTCGGATTCTATTCTCATCGTGGAATAGAACAGCCCGTGGTTTTCTTCCTGGGAGGTTCCGGTGGTCTGCATGGCGATGAAGCTTGCGCAGTCTAGCACGCCGAAGGTTATCCACATCGGCTTCGGTACCTTGAACCCGCCCATGCTGGAGGTGAAATACAGCAGCGAAAGCGAGAACGGATACATGCCGATATACTGTATCCTGAGCGCGCTGATAGCGGCTTCGGTGGTGTCTGAGTCCACCATTTCAAGGTACATTCCGAAGATCAGAATGAACAGCGAAAAGCAGATCAGCATGAACGAGAGCTTAGCCGGTGAGGTGGTGTTCCTGACGCACAGCAGGAACAGCACGAAAACTCCTATGAGCACCACAATGTGGACGCCGCAGAAAACAGCGTACATATCAGCCCTCCGATCTTCCCGCGGACTTCATCTGCTCCTTTACGGAGCGGCGCAGCCTTACCGGAACTATGAGCGACTCGCCGCCCTGGAAGGTGAGTTCCCCGGAATCCGCGTCGAAGCTTTCGACAGTGGAAAGGTTCGCAATGTAGCTTCTGCCGCACATCAGGAAGTCCGGCTCGCCCTCGAGCTGCCCGAAGAAGCTGCTGAGCGGCAGGTAAACCCTGACCTCGCCGCCGGATGTGTGGAGCACGGTGCTGTGTCCGACGGACTCAGCGAAGCGCAGCGTGTTGAGGTAGATGTTGACCTCCTCGCGGCCCTGCATAACGGTGATATACCGCCGGGACTCCTCGAAAAGGCGGCTGAACCGCTTCATGGCGCGGACGAAATCGTCATGGGTGAACGGCTTGTGGAGATACCCGTCGGCACCGATACTGAACGCCTTGACCGCGTGAATCTCAGACGACGTTGTGAAAACCAGTCCGTTTTCCATGCCGAGTTCAATGAGCCTTTCGGCGGCGTCCATGCCGTTGGTGCCGTCCATGTAGATGTCAAGGAAAATGACCGCGGGCTTCTCCGTAGAAGTTTCGTACTCCCTGAGGAGTGCGTCTGCGCTGCTGAACAGCTTCACCGTGACCGCCGCGCCCTTTTCCTTTGCGTAGCTTTCTATGTTGTGGACCAGCCGGAGCTGGTCTGCCCTCAAATCATCGCATATGTATATAAGCATGCAGCCCTCCGTATTTTATGTTGGAATATAGTATATAAATATTTTACCATAAAAAAACTGAGTTGTAAAGAAATAAATCGACATAATAATCCGCCCTGATTTGTGCATAATAACAGCAGCGGGAATTTCCGCGTATTTTTGAAAGGTGGGAAAACTATGTGGATAGATAAACTGGCACTCGTTCTGCTGATCATCGGCGGGCTCAACTGGGGTCTTGTCGGGGTCTTCAGCTTTGACCTGGTGGCGTGGCTCTTCGGAGGGCAGGGCGCCGTTCTCAGCCGTATCGTCTATATACTGGTCGCGCTGTCCGCAGCGTGGTGCATTTCGCTGCTGTTCCGGGATACGACTGCGGCTGAACAGGCGTGAATTCCGTACGCAGCCTCTGCGCAGATATTGAATGCGGCTTTGTTTTTACAGAGCCGCTTTTGTCTGGAAAAAGCGCAAAAAACTGCCCCGGACGATTCGCCCGGAGCATTGAGTCTGAAGTCAGTCCGTTATCTGTTCTGGTTCTGATTCTGGCGGTTCTGGCCCTGATCGTTCTGGTTCTGACGGTTCTGCTGATTCTGCTGATTCTGCTGATTCTGCTGGTTTCTGTTCTGATTCTGATTGTTCTGGTTATTCTGGTTGGACATTGTTTTTCCTCCTATGGAGCTAGGCTCCGTAAATATCCGGCTTTTCGCCGCACTGATATTTTGCTCCGGGGGCGCGGTATTATTCAGGAAAGTTGTGCCAATATTATTGCTGACCGCACTTGATTTTTTGCGTACCGTGTAGTATAATTAATTAGAATACACGCCGCGCGACGTGCGTCTGGGGGAGATAATATGAACATAAACTGGAACAGAAAATACCTGACGATAGCGGTCTACGCGACCTGCGCGGTGATCGTCAGCGCCATCGCGGTGATGGTGATATTCAATTTTGATTCGGTGATGGCTAAGCTGTCGGTGCTGGGCGCGGTCACAACTCCGATAATCATAGGGATATTCTGCGCGTACCTGCTGAATCCGCTCATGACAAAAATCGAGACCGGTCCATTAAAAAAGCTGTCGGATTCCACGAGCAAGAAAAACCAGAGCAAGGCGCGGGGTATCGCGCTTACGCTGACCATGCTGCTGGTTCTTGTGATACTTGGTCTGATAGTTATAATGGTGATACCTCAGCTTATTGAGAACCTGATCGTGATCTTCAGCAACATGGATTCCTACATCAACACCATCAAGGAATGGCTGAGCAACATTTTCGACGATAATCCCACGCTGGTGGAGTTCCTTGGGAACCCGCTGGACGATTTCAACAAGTTCATAGCGGGAATATGGAAGGAGTATTCCAACGAGCTGATGAACATAGCCGGAAACGTAGCGTCGACGGTGTGGGCGGTCATCGACACGATGAAGAACGTGCTGATAGGGCTTATTATTTCGATCTACCTGCTGGCGCGCAAGGAAATGTTCATCGGTCAGACCAAGAAGCTGATATTCGCGTTCCTGAAGGTGGAGCGCGCACAGCGGTTCCTCGGCGTATGCCGCGAGGCGAGCAAGAAGTTCCTCGGCTCCATCGTGGGGAAAATAATCGAGGCGTTTATTGTCGCCATGATATGCTTCATCGGCTGCACTATACTCCGCCTGCCGTATTCACTGCTTATCGCGGCGATAATGTTCGTGTTCAATCTGATACCGTTCGTAGGTCCGTTCATCGGCGCTATCCCGTGTACGCTTCTGCTGCTTCTGTCCGACAAGCCGATACAGGCGCTGTGGTTCGTTATTTTCATTGTGGTGCTACAGACTGTAGACGGGAACATCATTGCGCCGTGGATACTGGGAGATTCCACCGGACTTCCGGCGGTGTGGATACTGATCGCGATACTCGTAGGCGGCGGTCTGTTCGGCATGCTGGGAATGTTCCTGGGAGTGCCGGTCTGCGCGGTGGTTTACATGCTGTTCAAGGATTTCATCGAGGGCAGGCTGAGAAAGCGGCAGCTCCCGCAGAAGACTTCGGATTACGCCCGGGACGTTGGGTATATCACGCCGGATTACGTCTGCGACGAGCCGGAGGAGGTTCCTGCGCCGGAGCTTGAGAATAAGCACTCTTTCAAGGACGTGGTTACTAACCGGGTGCAGCTTTGTAAGGAGAAGCTCCATATTAAGGATAAGAAGAAATAAAGGCTGCACCTGAGGCGGCTGATTGTAGAAAACGGGCAGACAAGGTGAGTCTGTCCGTTTTTTTAGGTAAACTATAAAGCAGCGAGTGTTCCGCTTGTTGTAACCTGCATTAATTTGTGAAATTTTACTCCTCTTTTTTCAGCAGCCGGGGTGCGGTGAGGTCTATCAGGAACGCTCCCGCCGCGGCTGTTACGAGTATCGCAAGCACTGCTCCGGAAAGTATCACGTTTCCGCATGCAAGCCCCATCGCGAGTGGGACTCCGCCGATGGCAGCCTGCACCGTTGCCTTCGGAGTATACGCGAGCATGCAGAACAGCCGTTCTTTCAGGCAGAGCCGGGTTCTCAGCAGGCAGAGGAACACTCCCGCGCAGCGGAACGCCAGGGCGCCGAGGATAACTCCAAGTACTGGAAGCCATATGCCGCCGATGGAATTCAGGTCGACTTCCGCGCCGACCAGCACGAACAGCATGAGCTCCGCCGCAGTCCACAGTTTGGAGTATTTTGCGGAGATACGCACGGCGCGCTCCGGCTCACGCTGGCGCAGCGCGATACCCGCCGTCATGACCGCCACAAGTCCGGAGAATCCGATGAAGTCCGGCAGGAAGTCCTCCAGTGTTACCAGCAGGAACGCGAGGCTCATAACCAGTATCACCTTTACGCTGTCGCGCATGTGGAGCTTCCGGAACAGCAGCGCCATGAGAACTCCGCAGACGGCTCCCACGGCGGCTCCGAGCAGAATGGACACCGGAATGTTAACGATGGAGACCGCCGAGACTTCGCCGCCAGCGCAAAGCCCTGAGAATACCGAGAACATCACGATAACGAACACGTCGTCCATTGAAGCTCCGGCTAGTATCATCTGCGGTATCTGCTTGTCGGTGCCGCGTTTTTCCTCCATGAGTTTCAGCATTTTCGGAACGATAACGGCAGGGGACACCCCGCGAGCACAGAACCCATCGTAGCCGCTTCCGCTATGTCAAGCCACAGCAGAAGCTGCGCGAGCAGCGTAACTCCGACGATTTCACACGCCGCCGGGACGAAGCTCAGCAGCAGTGCGGGTCTGCCGCATTTTTTCAGGTCTGACAGCTCCAGGTTAAGCCCGGCGCGGGTCAGTATAATGATCAGCGCGATCTTCCGCAGGTCGGCGGAGATTCCGAGCAGCGCCGGGTCGAGCCACCCGAGCGAGCCGAGGAGTATCCCGGCGGCGATCATTCCGGTGAGCTTCGGCAGCCGCAGAAGCCCCGCGAGTTCCCCGAGCGCCAGCCCGAAGATAAGGATAAGTGCAATGCTTAGTAACATAAAAGCCTCCCTGCCGGGGCGCGGCGTAACAAAAAGGGCTGACAGCCCGCAGATACCAAAACCGCGCCGGAATATTCCCGGCTGATCTGTATTTGCAGATGCCATCAGCCCGTAAGGGCGGTTCGGGGCGATTGCCCGCGGGGAGGACGTCATTCCCCGTATTGTCCGGTTCCGTGCGGAGTCCGGTTATCGCCGGATTTGAAGTCGGCGGTTACTTATCCGCCATGCGGTAGCCTATGCCGGTCTCGGTGAAGATGTAGCGCGGGTGCGCGGGGTCTTTCTCGATCTTGCGGCGTATGTTCGCCATGTTCACGCGGAGTATCTGGTTGTCCTGCTTCGCATTGGGACCCCACATGCGGCGTATCAGGTCAGCGTAGGTAAGAACCGTTCCGGCGTACTGCCCCAGCAGCGCGACCAGGCGGTATTCATTCTGGGTGAGTTCAACATCGTTTCCGTCGACATAAACGCGGTACTTCGCGTAATCTATTACCAGTCCGCCGACCTCAAACCGGGAATCCCGCGCTATGGAGAGGTTCGTGCCGCTGTTGCGGGAGTGCCGGAGCGCTACCCTGATCCGTGCGAGAAGCTCCTGCGTGCTGAATGGTTTCTGTACATAATCGTCGGCTCCGTTTTCGAGGGCGCGTACCTTGTCCTGCTCCTGCTGGCGGGAGGACACAACGATCACCGGCACAGCCGACCATTCGCGTATTTTCTTCAGTACTGCTACGCCGTCCATATCCGGAAGCCCGAGGTCAAGCAGTATAATGTCGGGGCAGTGCGAGCTAGCGAATATTTCGGAATCCCTGCCGTTTTCGGCAACGATAACGTCGTACCCCTGGGCTTCCAGAACAGATTTTATGTAAAAGCTGACGCTGCTGTCGTCGTCAATTACCAGCACCTTGTATCTGAACTCCATGTACTCGCCTCCGGAATTTTACATTTATTCATCATTTATTCATCACTATTATATCACATTTTTTTACCGATTGGAATATTTTTTATTACCGAAAAGCAACATAATGCACAAAACAATATAAAGTTGGGTAATAAAAATCGAATAAAGATATGCCTCCAGGAATAACATCGTAACAGGCTTGTCAGGCGTTGAGTTCGGGAGGCTGCAATGAATGTCATTTTTTCACTTGTTGAGGAAGCAAATTCCATATTGTGGGGAGCGCCGATGTTAGCCGCGTTGGTGTTTTCCGGAGGATATTTCACGCTGCGGACCGGCGGGCTGCAATTCAGGAGGTGGCTGTTCTGCCTGAGGTCCACGGTGTTTTCAAAGAGCAGCCGGAACAGCTCAGGAAGCGGGGTCACGCCGTTCCAGGCGATGGCGTCGTCGCTTGCGGCGACACTGGGGACGGGGAACATCGCGGGAGTGGCGGCGGCGCTGACCTCCGGAGGCGCGGGTGCGGTGTTCTGGATGTGGGTGACGGCTCTTCTCGGAACTATGACGGGATATGCGGAGAACGTACTCGGCGGCTATTACCGCAGGAAAAACGGCGGGGAATGGCACGGCGGCGCGATGTACTACATCAGGTACGGCCTGGCTGAGCGCAAGCGCACGAGCCGCGCTGCGAAGCCGCTTGCGGCGGTATTCGCGGGAGCCTGCGTGCTTGCGTCCTTTGGAATGGGGAACATCGTGCAGATGAATTCGGCGGCTCTGGCGCTGGAATCCGGATTCGGGGTGCCCGCATGGATAGCCGGGCTGGCGCTCACCGTGTGCGCGGGGGCGGTGATATTCGGTGGAATGAAGCGCACCGCGAAGGTCTCAGAGAAGCTGGTGCCGCTGATGTCGGGGCTGTACATAATCGGCTCGCTGATGATAATTGCGGTGAATTTCCGGAGGCTCCCGGAGGTGATGGGGGAGATTTTCCGCGGAGCATTCGGGCTGGAGCAGGCGGCGGCCGGGGTCAGCGGTTACATGGTGAAGCAGGCGGCCGGCATGGGGATACGCCGAGGGGTGTTTTCGAACGAAGCGGGGCTTGGTTCGTCGCCGTCGGCGCATGCCTTATCGGAGGAAACAGAGCCGTGCATTCTTGGCATGTGGAGCATAGTTGAGATAACCTTCAACACGCTGATAATGTGCTCAATGACGGCACTGGTGCTGCTGTGCTGTCCCTGCCGGGCGGCTCCGATGGACGAGGTTTTTCAGAACATCACTGCGCAGCCGCAGTACTTCCGGCTTACGGAGCAGGAGGGGCTGGTTACGCCTGGGGCGGAACTTTTGGTTTCAGGCGGCGGGGAGCTTCGTGAGTTCCGCACAGCGGACGGCGGTACGTTCAGCGCGCCCGTGAAGAGCGGGGGGATCACCTGCGCGAACATCATGAAGATCACCGGAGTAGGGCAGTGCGGTGAGATCTCCGGGGTGGTTATTGAGGAAGTGAGCGGCTCGGAGCTTGTAACGACGGCGTTTTCGTCTGTTTTCGGCGGAATGGCTGGGAAGCTCATCAGCGCGGCGGTGGTCATGTTCGCGTTCACGACGGTCATCGGCTGGAGCTGCTTCGGGAGCGGCGCGGCGGAGTACTTGTTCGGGAAAGGCTTTCGGGTGCCTTATCTGGTGGTATTCACGGCGGTTTCGGTAGTTGGCGGCATGCTGGACGTTTCTGCGGCCTGGGGCGCTGCCGACCTGTTCAACGGCGTGATGGCGGCGGTGAATCTTCCAGTAGTTCTGCTGCTTTCCGGAAAGGTGGTTCAGATAACACGAAATTTCTCAGCGCGGAGGTTCCATGGCTCCCGCGAGGAAGCGATGATCTCCGCTCACGGAGCGCTTTCAGCGGAGGAGCCCCCGGATTAGCGGCAGTGTTCGGGGTTTTCCGCAGGAATTTCCCGGAGCGTCGTTCCGGGGTCTTGACAAATCTGACCAAAGATGATATAATATATTCGTGAGATGCGGATATAGTTTATCGGTAAAACATTAGCTTCCCAAGCTGAGGTGGTGGGTTCGACTCCCATTATCCGCTCCAAAGACTTAATCCCCGCCAAATGGCTTGATTAGCTGTTTGACGGGGATTTTTGCTATCCGGAATCGCGACGCGCAACGAATGTATTTTACCACATTTTTGCGTATTTTTTCGCAAGTATGGGTGTCAACATGGGTGTCAAGTTTGGCGTTAAAACTGTTTTTATCGTGACAAGTAGGGTAAATGCAACTGCCAAAAAATTCAAGCTCTGTTTTATGCAAAATAACGAATTCCCCGGAGCCAACGCCCCGGGGATAATCATTATTCGATTTTCACAGAGCAGCCCAGCGCCTGGAGTGCCTGGCGGTAACGCTCTACTTTGCTCTGGGCGACTGAGATCTCGGCAGTGATCCTGACCTGCTTCTCCGGCGCGACCTGCCCCCGGAACCAGTCCATATTCTTGCCGAACCTGGCGAGCCAGTGCTCCGGGTCGCCGTGGTTGGAAGCGTAACCACGGGCGCAGGCTTCCTTGTGGCTGATGATGTTTTCCGGCTTGATAGTCGGATAATTCTTCATGAGCCGCTTGCAGAGGTCAGCTGCAAGCCCGAAGGCATCCTCGAAGTAGGCGCGGTCGTTCAGCGCGTCCTCCGCGATCTCAATCTGTATGTATGCCGGGGCGTAGTTGTAGCTGCCTTTTGAGCCAGAGCCGCAGCCCCAGCAGCAGACGTTCCAGGGAAGCAGCTTAGCCGCTTTCACTTCGCCGTTCTTGTCCTTGCCTATGACCGCGTGCGGGCAGACATTGCTGTCCGGGCGGTCGAAGTAATTCTTGTAGGGATTCTCCCCGCAGATCTCCGGCGCGTTGACGTAGCGCTTAAGGTTCGGATTGTTCGCCCCGGTGGAGTGGATTATGATTCCTGCCGGGCTACCCTGCGGCATGGGGCGGGCGGCTTTGAACGCTCCATTGTTCCGGGCGTATGCTTCAAATGTTATCGCCATCGTCGCTGTCCTCCTTCTCCGTATCCGCCTTCTTCTCAATATCGCCCCTGATACGCTTCGCAAGCTTCATCAGGAACGGCGGGAGCTTCACGCCTATATCTATCATATTCTCCAGGACGGATATCACCTCGTTGCACATGAGCCACGCACAAACGACGATCGCGCACACGAACGACACCTCAAGCTGAATCCCGATGTTGTTCGCAGCGTATGTAACGAGCCAGTCCATCACGCCGCCGACCACCACGAGTAGCCACATGCAGACCTTCTTCACGATTCCCCGGAACGACTTGTAGCTGCTTATCTTCTCGCTGCGGTACTTTGCCGCCGCAAGCCCGGTTCCGTAGTCTATAATCTGGAGCAGCACCAGCAGCAGGAACGGCACGGCTACCACGCCGAGCCACGCGAACAGCGCCGAAAGCAGCGCCGTGAATCCGATTTTTTCAAGTTTGTCCATTTATCCCTCCATTTCCGCAAGCTCCGCGCGGAGCTGCGCTGCTTCTTCCTCAAGCGCCTTGAGCCGGGATTTATCCTCATCTGTTCCGACGCCCGCAACTATTGCAGCAAGTGGGCGTATTCTTTCCCGGTCTATCTCAACGAATCTCCGGGATATCTCGGCGGTGCGCAGCCGATTTTCCCTGGCGGCGCGCTGCTCGTCTGTTTCGCGCGGCTCGATGATGTCGTTACAGTTCTGCGACATATGCGTATCCTCCTGTTACCTGTTTGATGTCCGTTATGGTTCTCATGCTGGGGCGAATGTCCAGCGGGTCGATGTCGTTTGTGGTTCTGACCTGGTAGAATCTCTGGCACTTTGCAAGCTCCGCAGCGTAGTCGGGCGGCACGAACGGCGTCGCCAGTGAACCGCCCTCCAGCTTCGCCCATGCGAGCTTCAGGGAGTTCCCGGCTTCGGTGCCCTTGTTGAAACCGATGGAGACTGCTGATATGTACTCGCTGTCAGAAAGATCTACCGTCACACTGTTTATTCCAGCCTGAAGCCTGGGAGTATAGTAGCTGTCAACGTAGTCCCCAGCTGCGGTCACAGTGCGGATACGCGCGGCCCATACTCCGGTGACGTCCGCTGCCTTGAGAGATAGCGTGTATTTTCCCGGTGGAAGCGGGAACTCAAAATCCTGCCAAAAAGCGTGGGTTGTTGACGACGCTGTTACCGTAGAGGTGAGCTTTACACCGCCGGAAATCGGCGCTGCGCTGCACTTCCCGGGGGAATACCATCTGTCGACCGTGTAGCCGGAGGTGTATTCAGCCTGCCCGCGCTGATTTATACGGAAATCCGGATTTATCAGCAGGTTCGGATTGCTGTAATTCACCGCGTTCCACGCTGCCTTTTCAGTGGCGGTAACGTGGATATCCGCGTTTCCTTCATGAGCTGCAATCGCGCCGCGAGCAACTTCGTCCACACCGCTCTCGCCGCCTGTCGATGTGGACACCTTAAAAGGGCATGCGGTGTAATCGCTCCCTACAAGCTGAATCGAGCCAGTCCCGAGCAGGTACACTGTCCTGCAAGCCCCGTCAATCCTTACCGCCTGTCCCGCCGGAATGCTGACTACTCCGTCAGCGCCCGCCGTGATTCCCGGCGTTGTGGACGCATATATCGCGTCCGTGCCATCGTTGCGGAGCCAGGCGTTAGTGCCGCCTGAGTAATTCACCCTGAGTTCCGCGCCGGTGAGGGAAATTGTTTTGCTTGTCATGTGTTGCCTCCTATTTTGTATTTTTTCATTAAGTACGCCGAGTTATTACGCACCGTTGCTTCATCGTGGTATTGCGAGCCAAAAGCACACATTACAAAGTCACAAATTGTTGGTGCGTCCAATCTTGTTGACCCGAGATACTCGTTGTTGAGGTACATCATATTCGCGTACTGCCCGGTCATGCAGTTACCGACATGCCCAACAAGAGCGCCATCAATGTAAAAATAAGTAACACCGTCCACACGTGTAAAGCAGTACACATGGTACTCGATACAACTTACGTTTGTTTGCTGAATATCATACGCTGCAGACGAAAAGTACAAATTGCCATCAAACTGCAATAAACCGAAACCATAATGCTCAGAATTAGACAGCTGTGAAAGCCTCTTCGTGATAATGCAGTTGACAACCTTACTAACCTCAGACTTTACTATGGCATACACTGTACTTGGCTCAGCGCAAGCGAACGTACCGTACTGACTAGCTGTAAAGTGCACTGCTTCACCGTTCTCCGAAGCGCCTGAAAGAATGATATCGTTGTACCCAGTAACTGAATTCTTCCAGCGCAGGTTCGCAATATCCCGCGTATCTGGCGTGAACATTCCGAATATTCCGTCCATGATAAATGCCGTCTTGCTTATTCCTCTGCACATCGCTACAGCCCAGAACACCGCATTGTGCATAGCCACATCAGTTATCCCCGCCGATATCTCCGGCTCGAACTCGTTCCCCGCGCTGTCGCTGATTTTGGAGATCAACCCGGTATCCGCGTCCTTTTCGACCGTGTATGTCGTACCATTGAACTTCACGGAGGTGTCGGTCAGGTACTGGTATTCGGTGAGAGCAGCAGACGTTACACCCGCCGCCACCTGCTTCTCCGTGGCCTCCTGCCGGTTCTCAGTGCTCCGGTTCTGCGCCTTGCTTTCCGCCGTGCAGGATATCTTTTCGACAAAGCCGCCAGTGCAGGTCAGCGACAGCTCCTGTTCCATAACGATCACCTTCTTCTGAGTGCCGTCCGCGTCCTCGACCGTGAACACATCGCCCGGTTCGAGGATATTTTCCGCAGGCATTTCGAGTGAAACCGCCGAGTAATTCAACCCGCCGAGCCTGTTCCATGCGTATTCCGCGATACCGACCGTCGCAAACGGGTCATACGCCGTCACTATGCCGTCGGCGGTTTCGTCGTACTCAGAAGCAGTGCCGTCGATGT